>JGI994J12354_10001150_pt1 | contig 26865 bp, 29 predicted proteins | sample IntmicLarv3ML3BL_FD_12354 | JGI IMG/M metagenome (IMG submission 12354)
GCCTGCCATGATAGGCGGACTGGCTACCGAGCCGGTAGCAGCACTCGAAAGCATGGGGTTTTCGGGACATATGCCATTATATCTCGCTATCATTCTTATTCCGTTATTCTTTTTCGGAGGAGGATCTGAGGAACTGGGGTGGCGCGGCATAATGCAGCCGGGGCTTGAAGAGAAAATGCATGTCATTCCAGCGACAATGATTACAGCAGCTTTTTGGACATTATGGCACTTGCCGCTATGGTTTATAGCCGGCACGGGACAAGCGGAGATACACTTTGGACTATTTTTCGTCTCGGTGGTAGGACTTTCGTTTGCATTGGCCGTGGTACGGCGCGTTACCGGCAGTGTGTGGATGTGTGTATTGTTCCACTGCGCTATCAATTCGCTTCAAGGGTCTTTGCCAATAATCGACAATACAGTAAATAAAATCGTTATATGTGCCGTTTATACCGTGGTTTCTATTGCAATTCTCTTTTGGCATGAAAAGAAAGTTAAAGCCGTTGAGGCATAATGCACGACAGATAGATATTCGGGTTATATTAGGCTATTCCTTACCTATTAACAATGATAAGCTGCTTGCGTTTTGGAATATCTAGCAGGACATAGAAAACGCTTTACAGTAGGAAATAAAACAAACCACGTAAATTATGCGAACAACAAGGCGGCCTTAACTTTGCATTCAAGCCGCTTTGTTGTGTTGTCAGATAAAAAGATTAAATAGAATTGCTGTATTAAGCAATTTTTTGAAAATTAGACAAACCTCCTTGACAAAAGCTATCTGGAGACAATATCAACAGCAAGCTTGATGATGCACGATTTTCAAAGATGCCTGCTCAATACACGGCAGAACAAGCCGGGATTGCCGACAGGGTAAAGGCTTTGCAATCTGAGCTTGATAAAGAGGACAACACGGCTATGACAGCCGATGTTTTTATTGCTGCCGTTCGTAAGTATACGAGAACGAAGAAACTCACTGAGGATATGTTAAACGAGTTGATACAGCGCATTGAAGTACATCGGTCAACGAAGATTGATGGCGTACATCATCAAGATTTTCGGATTCATTACGATTGCGTTGGTACGATTGAGATTCCTAACCTCGTAGCACTTCCCGAAGTTGAAGTGACTATGAAAACGAGAAAAGGAGTAGCAATAAGCGACTCCCCATCTTAGAATGTTATTAACTTTTGAGTGTCTGGCATTTGAGAAGCAGCGAACTTCTCAAATGCCAGACACTCCTACTGAAGCGGGTGAAGGGAATCGAACCCTCGTGTTCAGCTTGGGAAGCTGACGTTCTGCCATTGAACTACACCCGCATGGACATATTATATCACGTTGGCTTTGAATGTAAAGAGATACAGCGGAGATAGAGATGAATTTCTTTATATGGACAAGATATGATAGAAAAAAGAAGAACCTGCTATAGAAAATGGATGCACATAGCGGGTTCTTTTATTTGAGATTTAAAAAGGGTTTTGAAAATTATTTGAGTAATGCGATGACCTCTACTTCGCATAATACATTCTTTGGTAATGTTTTCACTGCGACGCAAGAGCGTGCAGGCTTGCTTGTGAAGTATTTTCCATAAACTTCATTGAACGCACCGAAATAATCCATGTCTGATAAAAAACAGGTTGTTTTGATAGCGTCCGTATAGGTGATATTGTTTGCATCTAAAACGGCGCCAAGATTTTTCATAACCTGCTCTGCTTGTTCGGTGATGGTTGTGGCTACAACATCGCCAACAGCGGGATCAATGGCAATTTGACCGGATGTGAAAAGAAATCCGTTTGCCGCAACTGCTTGGGAGTATGGACCAAGAGCCGCAGGCGCTTTATCAGTATCTGTAAATTTTAACATATGGATGACCTCCTGATTATACGCATTTGTGTGTCTATGGTTTCATTGTAATTCAAAGACGAATCCTCGTCAATGGATTTTTATCTGGAATGGGTAATTTGCAGGGCGTTGTGGTAAGAATGGAGAGCACGAAAACGTTCGCCTGATTGTCTTTCGAGCAAAAATAGAAAAGGGGACTTGGAATGCATGCATGCTTGATGTTTGAATGGTGTTGTGAAATTGAAAAGATACGCATGTTAAGCGCCTCAATATGTATGAAAGAATTTGAAACGAGTAGATCTCCGAGATACAAAAATTGAAAACGTAAAGAATTAGTTTGTTTTTTCCTTGAATTCATGTAAAATAAAAGTAGTATGCTTTTTTGAAAATTATTTTGGAAAGAGGAATTCAATAATGGACTATTTGAAGGAATTGCAAAAGAGAAGAATATTCGGAATCATCTCTCACCCGGATGCAGGAAAGACAACGCTAACTGAAAAATTGCTTCTACACGGCGGTGCAATCCGTGAGGCGGGAACGGTGAAGGCAAGGCGAAATCAGAAGTTTGCCAAGAGTGACTGGATGGAAATTGAGAAGCAGCGCGGTATTTCGGTTACTTCATCGGTTATGCAGTTTGAATATAAGGATAAAATGGTTTCTATCATGGACACGCCAGGGCATAATGACTTTGGCGAGGACACATACCGTATTTTGACCTCTGTAGACAGCGCGGTCATGGTTATTGATGCTGCAAAAGGCGTGGAGGCGCAGACGGTCAAGCTTTTTAAGGTTTGTAGTATGCGTCAAATTCCGATTTTTACATTTATCAATAAGTTGGATCGTCAATCCAGAGACCCGCTGGAGTGTATGGCGGATTTGGAAGATGCGTTGGGTTTGCCTTCGGCAGCAGTAACATGGCCTATTGGAAACGGGTTGACTTTTGAAGGTATTTACGACCGGTTGGAAAACAAAGTATATCTGTATCGCCAGAAGAACGGCGTTGTGGAATTGGGTGCGAATGGAATATATGGAGATGCTTTAAACGATGTGATATCTGAGGCGAATTTAGATATATTACGGGACGAGATGGAGTTGCTTGACGGTGCGGGGAATGCGTTTGATTTGCAGGCAATAAAAGAGGGCCGCCTGTCGCCGGTATTTTTTGGTTCAGCGTTGGCTGATTTTGGCGTGACTCCGTTTTTGAATCACTTTTTGGAATGGTCGCCGGCACCCGGCGCAAGAAAAACAACCACAGGTGAAGTTCAGCCTACAGATTCTTTCTTTAGTGGCTTTATATTTAAGATTCAGGCGAACATGAATCCTGCCCACAGGGATCGTTTGGCATTTTTGCGTATTTGTTCAGGTACATTTACAAGAGGGATGCCGATTATGCTTTCCAGAACGGGTAAGCAGATGAAGTTAAGCCAGTCTACGCAACTGATGGCAAATGAACGTGAGACGATAGAAACTGCTATGGCGGGGGATATTATCGGGATTTATGACAGCGGAAATTATCAAATCGGTGATACGTTAACGGACAGGAAAGAAAAGCTGTTTTTTGAGCCACTGCCTACGTTTCCGCCGGAGCTATTCATGCGTGTGCATCCTGTACACTCACTAAAAGCGAAACAATTTCAAAAGGGCGTGCAGCAGTTGGCGCAAGAAGGTGCTATTCAGGTGTATCGCAATGAATTTAATGATGTGATTCTGGGTGCTGTCGGACAATTACAGTTTGAAGTTTTTGAACACCGATTAATGAACGAATACAATTCCGAAGTGCGGATGGAGTCGCTGGATTATGCTGTGGCACGTTGGGTAGAGGCGGATGAGAAGGTCGATATAAAGGATTATCTGGTGGCGAGGAGCACACTGGTTTACGATCGTTTTGAACGCAGGATTATTTTGTTTGCAAACCAGTATACATTGAATAACTTTATGCAGAAAAATCCTGAAATCACACTTTTGGAAGCGCTGAATGTGGATGACAGTATGCATCAGGAAAGGTAATGGAGTTGTTTGTGAAAGTGGACGAAGTTCTCGAATTTTAAGAGAAACTCATTTGAAGAAATAAATCGTTTGCTGTAATTTCCTTATGTGACAGTTTTTTCTTTTGCATCCTATTTTGGACTATATTATGATGGAGTTATCTTAGTGAGACGAGAATGGAGGTGAGTATATTGTCAGAGGCAATAGGTGAGAATGACGAAGTAAAAGTGTTGATTGCTCTCGCAAAAAATGGCGATATGCTCGCCTTTGAAGAATTGATTCGTCAGCATGAGAAGATTGTATATAATGTGGCATTTCGAACATTAAATCACAGCGAAGATGCGAAGGATATTTCTCAGGAGGTGTTCATAAAGGCATTTAAGAACCTGTCGCAATTTGATGGGAGATCATCGTTTTCCACCTGGTTATATCGTATTACGATGAACACTTGTATTGACGAAGTTAGAAAGCGAAAAGGAAAGTTCACTGTTTCACTGGAAGAAGAATTTGAAGCGGAGAAGGGTAACTGGAAGCAGCAGTATGCCGATGAAGGCGATACGCCGGAGGAGAACATATTGCGTCAGGAGGGAACAAGCGAAATTTTGCAGGCGTTGGAGAAACTTTCAGAAGAGCACAAAATGATGGTTGTCTTTCGGGATATTCAAGGTCTGTCCTATGATGAGATAGTGGAAATTACAGATTTGACACTGGGAACGGTAAAATCAAGAATTTCCAGAGCAAGGCTGCAATTAAAGCAAGAAATTTTGAAAATTAGGGAACGAAATGACTCGTTTTCTCGTCAAAACACCATGAAAGGAGGGTAAAACCATGAGATGTGATGATTGTAAGGAATTATTTCCGGTATACTTTGATAATGAAGTGACACAAAAAGAACGTCTGCTCATTGAAACACATATAAGTACGTGCATCGAGTGCGCGAAAGAAGCAGAAGAAATCAAAGCAATCATGGATGAGCTTTCTTACCTTCCGATGATTGCTTTGCCGGAAAATTACCATGAGGAATTGATGGCGAAACTGACAAAAGAAGTAAAGGTTATACCTTTGGTGGCAAAAAAACGTCAGCGTGTCTGGAAGCAGTTCAGCGTGGTTGCGGCGGCGGCATTGTTGGTGGTTGCGACGGGTGGATTAGATGGTATTTTGGATATGCGCCCACAGCAAGGGACGATGGGGCCTTCTGTGAGTGAATCGGGAGATGATGATGCATTCGGATTCATGGGCACATTCTCTCTTGATGATGCGGACGAAATGACTGATGGAGAACCAGCGCCGGAAGGTATCCGTGATAGAGCGGAAAGCGATACGGCGTATACAGAAGATGACCGGATTTCGGATGATTTTGGTACGGTCATGCATGGTGATGCAGATACGGATGCTAACCATATGCAGGAAAACCGAGGGATGGAGCCTTTCGATGGTTATATGATTTTTAATGATGTTGCGAGTCAGGCTGATGTGCTTGAGAGGGCGATGCCGCAGCCGAATGCAATTGTTACGGTTGTTGAGGATGATGGGTTCTCTGCGGTTGTTGCACAAGTGGTAGAAAGCCGTGAGAGCAGCACGCCGGCGCGCAGTATTATCAGTATAGAGGAAGCAGAAGTGGCTGTAGAGCAGGTATTCTTTAAGACATATGAAATAGAGGTTGCGGAACAGTTGATTCAAAATGCAATGAATGGTGTGGGTGCCGAGTTGACAGATCGTGTCTTTTCGGACATTGTGTATATCAGTGTGCCGGCAAATCGTTTGGATATGTTCTATGCACTGCTTCGTGAGCAGGGCGTGGTTGAGACGATTAGTTCTACCTACAATGATTTTCAAGAGGGAAGCGTAGTTGTAGAAATACAGATACAACCATTATTATAATCAGGAATGGCAACACGCTTTTAATAGATAGAAGCGTGTTGTTTTTTGTTGCAGAAATGAAATTAAAACTTTAATGTTCTACTTGACTAAAGCGATAAATTGATATAAGATTAAAGCATATAAAATAAGCGGAGGTTTCGTTATGACATTGCCGAATATGCTTCTGAAAAAGGAAGAACAAGTAATCTTTCGCCTGAGGGCGTTATTTGAGCAGTATGGATATAAGCATTTCAAGATGAGCAAGTTTGAAGAATATGATTTTTATGCAGAGAACAGGGATTTTTTAAGCAGTGAAAACATTCTGACATTCAGCGGATTAGACGGGAAGTTGTTGGCGCTGAAGCCGGATGTGACGTTATCTATTGTAAAAAATGCGAGAGTGGAGAAGGATGTTCCTGAGCGCGTATATTACAACGAGAACGTGTACCGTGCGAGAAAAGGCGCAAAGGAATATAAGGAAATTATGCAAGTAGGATTGGAGTACATTGGGGAGGTGGATGCTTATGCAACCATCGAAGTGATTTCGTTGGCGCAGGAAAGTCTGGAGATGATTAGCAATGAGGCAATCATGGATTTGTCGCATATGGGTTTTGTCGCAGGATTGTTGGAAGAGTTAACCTTGTCCGTGAAGCAGAAAAACCGTATTTTGAACTGTATTCGTCAAAAAAATCCGCATAGCATCCAAGAATTGTGCGACGAGTTTGGTGTGGATAAAGAGGCTGAGAATCAGCTGATTCGAATTGCATCGTTATATGGACCTTTGCAGGAGACATTGGCAGAGGCAAGAACACTTGCAGTGAATCCGCAAATGAAGCAGGCGCTGGATGAGTTGGAAGGGATATACATGTGTTTGAAATCGTGGGGCAAGGAGGGCGGTTTGCGGTTGGATTTTTCCATCGTGAATGATTTGGATTATTATAATGGAATTATTTTTAAGGGATATATAAAAGGCGTTGCCAATAGTATTTTGTCCGGCGGGCGTTACGATAATTTGGTACATAAAATGGGGAAAAAAGCGGATGCCATTGGTTTTGCGGTATATTTAGACTTGCTAGAGGGCTTTGAGGCGGAAGAAAAAAGCTTTGATACGGATATTTTGTTGCTGTATGAAGATGGCGTTGAAACAATGGCGTTAATCAAAGCGGTACAAATGCTTACAGACAATGGAAAAAGTGTGATTGTACAAAAGAAAAATAACGGCGATATTTCTTACCGCCAGCTATTGGCAATGAAGGATCGGGGGCTTGAAATCATTGAAGAACAGAATTAATATTGCCTTGCCGAAGGGGCGTTTGGGCGAAAAGGCATATGATATATTTGAACAAATTGGCTATGGATGCCCTGCGATTCATGAAGGCGGACGCAAGCTGATTTTTGAAAACGAAGAGAATGGTGTTTGCTATTTCTGGGTGAAGCCGTCAGATGTAGCGGTTTATGTGGAGCGTGGCGTAGCGGATATTGGTGTTGTTGGCAAGGATATTCTGCTGGAGCAGGCGGCGGATGTCTATGAATTGCTGGATTTGAAGATGGGCAGATGCCGTATGGCGGTGGCAGGAAAGAAGGGTGGGCGCGCCAGCACGGATCGTACGCTGCGTGTGGCAACGAAGTTTCCTAATATTGCCCGTAGTCATTACAGAAAGCAAAGCCGTGAAATTGAAATTATTGAGCTTCATGGCTCTATTGAAATTGCACCGATTTTGGGCATGTCCGATGTGATTGTGGATATTGTTGAGACAGGAAAAACCCTTCTCGAAAATGATTTGGAACCGTGGGAAGATATCGTTTCCATCAGTGCGAGATTAATTGCCAACAAGGCCGGTTATAAGTTCGAGAGCGAAAAAATTCGTGATATTTGCGAAAAGATAGGTAAAGAGATTGAGCGAAGAGAAGAGGTGAACAAGACGTGATAAGAACATACCGATTCGGCGAAATTACATTGGAAGATATATTGAAAAGAGAAGAAGAGGTTGCGGATGTTTCTGCGCTTGTTTCTTCAATCATAGCGGATGTGCGGGAGAACGGTGATGAGGCGGTGCGCAGATATTCCGCACAGTTTGATTCCATGACATCGGAGGCGCTCGCCCTTTCTCAAGAAGAGATGGAAGAAGGCCTAAAGGAAGTAGATGCGAATTTTTTTACGGTCTTGCAAGAAGCGGCTGAAAATATTCGGCTATATCACGAAAAACAGAAACGCACCGATTTTGTGGTGACGCAGAAGCAAGGTGTTGTATTGGGACAGCGCGTAACTCCGCTGGAGCGTGTAGGGATATACGTGCCCGGAGGAACAGCCAGTTATCCCTCAACGGTTTTGATGAATGCCATTCCTGCCAAAATTGCGGGAGTTGACGAAATTGTTATGGTTACACCCGCCAAAGATGGCAAAATATTGCCGAATATTTTAGCGGCGGCCAAAATTGCAGGCGTTGAGCGTATATTCAAAGTTGGTGGAGCACAAGCAGTGGCGGCATTGGCTTACGGCACGCAGGAAATACCGTGTGTGGATAAAATTGTCGGGCCGGGAAATGCTTTTGTGGCAGAAGCGAAGCGGCAAGTTTTCGGCAAGGTGGCGATTGATATGATTGCGGGACCTAGCGAGATTTTGGTTATTGCGGACGAAGCATCTGATGCCGAAATTGTTGCGGCGGATTTGCTCTCTCAAGCAGAGCATGATAAGCTGGCAAGCGCCATTTTGATAACGAACAGCGAGGTCTTGGCAAAGCAGGTCGCGGAGGCGTTGGAAGAGCAGATTCCGTTGCTGCCAAGAGCAGAGATTGCCCGTGATTCTATTGACAATTATGGTAAAATAATCATAACAGAAACCTTAGCGCAAGCGATAGATATATCCAACGCTGTTGCGCCGGAGCATTTGGAGATTTGCGTAGATGATCCGTTTCGCTATTTGGTGGATATTCGTCATGCGGGATCGGTCTTTTTGGGAAGATTTGCGCCGGAAGCTCTGGGTGATTATTTTGCAGGGACAAATCATACCTTGCCTACAAGCGGGACAGCAAGATTTTCCAGCCCGCTGTCTGTGGATGATTTTGTCAAAAAATCATCCTTTACCTATTATACAGAGGAAGCCTTGCTTCAGGTGGCAGACAAGATTGAATTGTTCGCAAATAAAGAAGGTTTGCAGGCGCATGGAAGGTCTGTGATGATACGAAAAGAAAAAAGGAGTAAGCCATGAGTCGTTTTCTAAGTTCGAGGTTTGAAATGTTGGAGGCATATACGCCCGGCGAGCAACCGCAAGATAAAACATATATAAAACTAAATACAAACGAATCTCCGTTTCCGCCCTCACCGGAGGTTATAGAGCGGGTGAATGTGGAAGAGGTTCGGCAATTGAATTTGTACCCTGACCCGGAGGGAAAAGCGTTAAAAGAAAAATTGGCGGAAAGATATGGCGTAAAAGCAGAGAATGTGTTTTTATCCAACGGTTCCGATGAAATTTTGAATTTTTCGTTTATGGCATTTTGCGATAAGGCCAGAGGTGTGATTTTTCCTGAAATTACGTATGGGTTTTATTCGATATATGCCAATTTATATGAAATACCGTATCGCCGGATTCCGTTGAGAGATGATTTTTCCATTCGCCATACCGACTATTGTGATAATAACAGTATGGTGGTGATTGCGAATCCTAATGCACCAACGACTATAGCATTGAAATTGGATGAAATTGAGGATATCTTAAAAGCGAACCCTGACCAATTGGTATTAATTGATGAGGCGTATGTGGATTTTGGATGCGAGTCGGCGGTGGCGCTGATTGAGCGGTATGATAATTTGCTGGTTTCTATGACATTTTCCAAATCTCGTTCTATGGCGGGGGCGAGGCTCGGCTTCGCATTTGGAAACGTGGCGATCATTCGGGATTTGGAGAAGATCAAGTTTTCCACGAATCCATATAATATCAACCGTTTGACTATGGCCGCGGGAGAGGCGGCGATTGACAGTGATGCATATTACTTTGAAAATGTGAAGAAAATCATAGGAACTCGTGAATGGGTGGCGGCAGAGCTTGAGAAGCTTCGATTTACGGTGTTGCCTTCCAAGACGAATTTTGTTTTTGCCGCACATGAAAGTATGGAGGGCGAAGTACTCTATGAGAAGCTAAAGCGTGATGGCGTGTTGGTGCGTCACTTTAATAAAAGTAAGATTGAACGTTTTTTACGAATTACGATTGGGACGGATGAAGAGATGCATGAATTCCTAAGACGGCTGGAGAAAATTTTATTGGAGGGGTAAGGCGTATGAAAAGTATCGATATGAAGAGAAAAACGGCGGAAACGGATATTTCCTTATCACTATTAACAAAAGGGACAGGGAAAAGTGATATCAACACAGGCTGTGGATTTTTGGATCATATGTTGACGTTGTTTGCGAAGCACGGAAGATTTGACTTGGATGTATACTGCAAGGGTGATGTGGAGATAGACGATCATCATACGGTGGAGGACATTGGGATTTGTCTGGGCACTGCTTTTCGTAAAGGGGTTGCTGATGGAAAAGGTATCAGCCGCTATGGCTATATGATTTTGCCTATGGATGAAGCGCTCGTGCTTTGTGCAGTGGATATTTCGGGTCGAGCTCATTTGGAATTTGATTTGGACATACCTGCGGAGAAGGTCGGGACATTTGATACAGAGTTGGTTCAGGAGTTTTTTCTTGCATTTGTACGTAATGCGAATATAACCTTACATATCAAACAATTGGCAGGGCAGAATTCTCACCATATTATCGAGGGGACGTTTAAAGCCTTCGCGCGAGCATTGTCTATGGCGTTGACGATAGAAGAAGCGTACAAAGATGAAATTCCGTCTACAAAAGGAGTATTATAATGGTTGCGATTATTGATTACGGCGTGGGGAATTTATTTTCATTGCTCAGTTCGCTGGAATGTATTGGCGTCGAGGCAAAGGTGACAAATGATCGGGAAGAAATTCAAAAAAGTGAACGCATTATTTTGCCGGGTGTGGGTGCATTTGCGGATGCACGCAGAAAACTGCGTCAGAGTGGTGTAGAAGATTTGATTTTGGAAGAAGTGCAGCGCGGGAAACCGCTTTTGGGGATTTGCTTGGGCATGCAGATGCTATTTGATAAGAGCTACGAATATGGTGTACATGATGGACTGGGGCTGATTTCAGGCAATGTGACGCCACTTGCACCAAGAATTCATAAGGATTTGAAGATTCCGCATATTGGCTGGAATGCATTAAGTTTTCCGGAAAAAGGCAAGAGAAGCAAACTTTACCGTTACGTAGGCGAGGGCGATTGTGTGTATTTTGTACATTCTTTTGCGGCGGAAGATTGCGAGGATTCTATAACAGCGACAGCAGAGTATGGTGTTTCGGTTACAGCTTCTGTAGAGAGAGGAAATGTGTTCGGCACACAGTTCCATCCTGAAAAAAGCGGCGAGGTTGGATTGAAAATTTTGAAAGCGTTCTGCGAAGAATGAGGAGGTTGAAAATGGAGTTATTTCCGGCGATTGATATTATTGATGGTTGTGCCGTGCGTTTGGTTCGGGGGGATTATGCCCAAAAGACCGTTTACAGTGACAACCCTCTGGCGGTAGCAAAAGGATTTGCCGAAGCGGGGGCAACATATATGCATATGGTTGATCTGGAGGGGGCCAAGAATGGCGGAACGCCGAATTTGGAGACGATTCGAGAAATTGTGGAAAATTTGGGCTTGAAAGTTCAGGTCGGCGGTGGTATTCGTGATGAAGAAACAGTGAAAGAATATCTGGAAGCAGGCGTATTTCGCGTTATTCTCGGCACGGCGGCAGTCACAAATCCGAAATTTCTTCAAAAAATGATTGATACCCACGGCGAGAAAATTGCTGTCGGGGTCGATATAAAAGATGGCATGGTAGCAATCAAAGGCTGGGTAGAGATTTCAGAGGAGACTTGTTTTGATTTTTGTGAAAAATTACAGAACATGGGCGTAGCAACCATCATCTGTACAGATATTTCCAAGGACGGATTGCTTTCGGGTACGAATATTGAATTATACCGTGAATTGACGGAAAAATTCAGCCTGAATATCATTGCTTCCGGCGGAGTGACAGATTTAGATGATATACATAAGCTGAGGGAAATGGGACTCTACGGCGCGATTTTGGGTAAAGCGCTATATACGGGGAATATTAATTTAGAAGACGCATTGGCGGAAGCGGGGGTAAAGGTGTGATTACAAAAAGAATTATTCCCTGTCTGGATGTGAAAGACGGACGAGTGGTAAAGGGCATCAATTTTGAAGGCCTCTCTGATGTATCCTCGCCGGTTGAGCTGGGCAAGTATTACAGCGATAATGGCGCTGACGAGTTGGTATTTTATGATATAACAGGCGTCGGCGGAAGGCCGCGGATTGTTCTCGGATATTTTGCGTGAAGTTGCCAGAACGATTTTCATTCCTTTAACGGTTGGCGGAGGCATTAACACGTTGGAGGATTTTGACCATGTGCTAAAATGCGGCGCTGACAAAGTGAGCATCAATTCGGGCGCGATTAAAAACCCGCAGTTGGTGGAGCAGGCGGCGAAGAAGTATGGTGACCAGTGCGTGGTGCTTTCTGTGGATGTGAAACGTGTAGATGGGCGCTTTACAGTATTTGCTAAGGGCGGACGCGAGAATACAGGAATGGATGCCTTAGATTGGATAAAACGCTGCGTTGATATGGGCGCAGGGGAGATTGTTGTAAATAGTATCGACACGGATGGTGTGAAAGGTGGTTTTGACCTGGAAATGCTGCAAGCAGTTTGCAATGTGGTTTCGGTACCGGTTGTTGCATCGGGCGGTGCGGGCAGAATTGAAGATTTTATTACACTTTTCCAGACATTGCCACGGGTAGATGCAGGTCTAGCGGCCTCTATTTTTCACTTTGGCGAGGTGGAAATTTCTGATTTGAAGAAACGGTTGGCCAAAGAAAATATTATAGTGAGAAGATAAAGGGGCAAAGTGCATGCTGAATATAGATGAATTAAAGTTTGACGAAAAAGGTTTGATTCCTGCTGTTGTGGTGGACTGTTATAGTAAAGAGGTACTCACGGTGGCATATATGAACCGTGAAAGCTTGGAAATTAGTATGGTAGAAGGAAGAACTTGTTTTTGGTCCCGTTCTCGAGAAGAACTTTGGCGAAAGGGAGACACTTCCGGAAATGTACAAAAAATAGTTCGTATCGTTGCAGATTGTGACAAGGATGCATTGGTAGTTGAGGTGGACAAAAGCGGTCCTGCGTGCCACTTGGGCACAGAATCTTGTTTTAATGAGCAAGTTCTATACCAAAGCGATGAGATAGATCCGTTTTCGTTGGATGGTTTGAAAGATTTGATTGCAGGGCGAAAAGCGGAAAAGACCGAGGGGTCTTACACCACGTATCTGTTTGAAAAGGGTTTGGATAAGATATTAAAAAAGGTTGGTGAGGAATCTACAGAGGTGATTATCGCCGCGAAATCGGCAGATAATGAAGAAACGATTTATGAGATTTCCGATTTAGCATATCATGTTCTGGTTTTGATGGAAGAGATGGGTATTTCGCTAAAAGACATACGAAAAGAGCTGGCCTCGCGCCATGTGATTGACCATAAGATAAAGCAGGAGAGGATGACATGATAATAAAGGAAAACTTTCATACGCATACGACGCTTTGTGACGGCAAGGAAAGTGCAGAGCAGATGGTTTTGGCAGCGCTGGAAAAGGGGTTCACAGCGTTGGGGTTTAGCGGACATAGCTATACCCACTTTGATACGTCTTATTGTATGTCAAAGGAAGATTCTCGAAGATATGTCGACCAAATTCGGGAATTGAAGGAGAAATACCGGGAACGGATAAAACTTTATGTTGGTATTGAGCAGGACTTTTATTCCACGGAACCAACGGATGCGTATGACTATGCGATTGCGTCGGTACATTATCTTTTGAAAGACGGTATATATTATCCGGTAGATGAAAGTGAAGAAATTTTTCTGCAATCATTGCGAGAAGGCTTTCAAGGGGATTATTTGCAGTATGCGAAGGCATTTTTTGGGACGGTTGGACAGATTGCGAAACGAAGCGATGTGGATTTTGTCGGACATTTCGATTTGCTCACGAAGTTTAACGAGGGAAGCAAACATTTTGATTTGTGGGATCGCCGTTATCTCTCATATGCGGTTGAAGCCATTGAGTGTTTATGTAAGGCAGATATTCCTTTTGAAGTAAATACCGGGGGCATGTACCGGGGATTGCGCTCGGAACCGTATCCGTCGTTACCGTTGCTAAAGGAAATTAAAATGCGCAACGGGCGGGTGGTGATCTCCAGCGATAGTCATGACACGGCATCCTTGGGTTATTGTTTTGAGAAAGTAGAGCAAACACTCAGGGAGTTGGGGTTTTCTTCGGTTTTGTTGTGGCGGGAAGGCGGCTTCATTGAAAAAGGAATTAGGATTTGACAAATAAAAAAGCCAAACTGTAGAAAATTACAATTTAGCTTTTTTATTTTTTAATTTTGTGTATTTTTTTGCAGATGTTCTTGCTTCATGTCATCCAATGTAATATTGTCCACGACATCATCCAAAGCATCCTTCATCTTTTTCCAAATGGATAAAGATGCGCAAACATCAAAGTTTTCACAACAGCCTACTTCTACGCAGTCTACAGGTGCCATTGACCCTTCCAAGACACGAAGAATTTCTCCGATGGTGATGTCTTCGGGATGTCTGGTTAAAGCGTAGCCTCCGTATGCACCGCGAAAGCTTTTGACTAAACCGAATTTAGTCAGTGGATTGACAATTTGCTCCAGATATTTTTCTGAAATTCTTTGCTCATTCGCGATGGTTCTCAGCGGTAAGGAGCCGTTTTCATAATTTAATGCCAAGGACAGCATCAGGCGGATTCCATAACGTCCTTTTGTTGAAACTTTCATAGCTCACCTCATTATGCTTCGTCTTCCCATCCTTTGCAGATATCCACCCAATCGATACACTTGCCATAATGATATAGTTCATTACATGTCAATTCGATGGCGGAGTTCGAACTCCCTGCAGCCGGAAATATGGTCTCGAAGCGTTTCATAGAAATGTCCGCATAGGATTTTGTGCCCTCAGGAAGGGCAAAGGGACAAACGCCCCCGACAGCGTGTCCTGTTGCGGCTAATGTTTCTTCGGCGGATAGCATTTTTGCTTTTATGCCGAAGGTATCTTTAAATTTTCGGTTATCAATTTTTGTGTCTCCCGCAACAGCAATGACAATGGGGCCGTCTTTGGACATCAGGCACAGTGTTTTGGTGATGCGGGCAGGTATTACGCCTGCTGCTTCTGCCGCCAAATCGACGGTTGCACTGGAGGTTTCAAATTCAAGGATTTCTTTTGGACAATCCATTTCTTTTAAATATAAACGAACGTTATCAATAGACATAAAAGGTAACTCCTTTTGCAAAAACTGCAAATACTTTTTTCCCGATAAAGCTTTTTTATAGCATAGCAGAAAAATAGATTTTTGGCAAGAATCGATGACGTATCAAGGGATAAGCGTGATTTTCTGCAATATAAGGATGCGGCAGGGCGGAGGGTATACGTTTTTGACTGCCTGTTTGTATGCATACTCCGCTGTGGCGTGCCTTGACGAGTTTTTTTATCGGTGCTATACTGCAAACCAGATGAGTGCTATTATTTTTCGAGAATCGAGGGAAGAATCGGGATGATACGAAACGTATTGGAATATTTGGAGCGGACGCGGAACCAATTTCCTGAGCGGGTTGCGTTTGCAAGCAAAGATGCGCAATTGACTTTCTCGGCATTGCAGGAACACGCAAAAAGAGTCGGTTCGTATCTATTGCGTTATGGTGTGAAGAACCGGCCGGTCGCCATCATGACGGAGAAAACACCTGATTGTGTTGCGGGTTTTTTGGGCTGTGTATACAGTGGGAATTTCTATTCGCCGATTGATGCGACGATGCCTAAGGAGCGGATATTGTCCATATTGGCAACATTGGAACCCATGGTTTTAATTGTAGATCAAAAAAGCAAAGCGGCGGCAGAACGTCTTGATTATTGCGGAGAGATGATTTTTTTTGAAGATATGATGCAGACGCAAATAGATGATGCAGGACTGGATTGGGTGAGGAAGACTGCCATCGACACAGATCCTTTGTATGTGGTATTCACATCCGGTTCAACGGGCGTGCCCAAGGGCGTTGTCATCACCCATCAAGCGGTGGTAAACTTGACAGAGTGGTATAGCGAGACATTTGATTTTTCGGAGAATGAAATTATCGGTAATCAAGCGCCGTTCTATTTTGATTCATCGGTGAAGGATATATATATGGTGTTAAAAACAGGGGCAACAATGGAAATTATACCGAAACAGTTGTTTTCTTTTCCTGTGAAGCTGATGGCGTACTTGGAAGAAAAGCAGATTAGTTATATTGATTGGGTGCCCTCGGCATTATGTATTATTGCGAATACCGGCGTGTTGGAGGTTTGTGCGCCGAAAAGCTTAAAGAAGATTGCTTTTGTCGGAGAGGTTATGCCAACGAAGCAATTTAATATGTGGCGGGCGAAATATCCGGAAGCGATGTTTGCTAATATCTACGGGCCCACGGAAGCAACTGTGGATTGTACGTATTATATTGTAGAAAGAGAATTTTCCGATGATGAAGTTTTGCCCATTGGCTATGCCTGCCGCAACACGCATGTATTTATTTTGAATGGAGACAGGTTGGCAGAGCGCGGAGAAGTGGGTGAGTTATGCGTTCGTGGGCGTTGCCTTGCGCCGGGTTATTACAATAATCCGGAGAAGACGGACGAAGCGTTTGTTCAAAATCCATTGAATCCTCACTATCCTGAAAAAATTTATAAAACGGGAGATATGGCGAAATATAACGCGTATGGTGAAATTATATTTTTGGCAAGAGAGGATCATCAAATCAAACATATGGGACACCGTATCGAACTGGGAGAGATTGAAACGGCAGTCAATGCGGTTGATTTGATTGAAAGCGGAGCGTGTATTTATGATGCGCATAGCCAAAAAATCGTACTTTTTTATTGTGGGAGCGAGGAGGCTACGCAGGCATATATTTTGAAGAAGTTGCGGGACAAAGTGCCCAAGTATATGTTTCCCAATGTTATGATTTTACTGGATGAAATGCCTCTTACGCTAAATGGAAAAATTGATCGATTACGATTAAAGGAGCATTATGAAGAAGGAATTTTTGGATGATAAAAACGGAATAGACGCATTGGAGGAATTGTTTTCGAGGCGGCTGCGAACCAATTATTTTTCGCCGAAGGAGGATCTCTATGATCTTCTTCCCAAAAAACGCTTGGCAAAGCAGGAATTCGCCGGAGGGAGCTATTTGTTTTGCGGACAAGACAACAGGGAAGATGTGTATTATTTTGTGGAAGAAGGCGCGGTACTTCCTGAGATGGAAAAGGGGACGTTGCCACTGATTCTCTCTCTTGTGCAAATGGAAGGAAAAGTAGAAGTGCCTTCGAGGGAAGTATGGGAAGCCATTGGATTTGAGCCATATCTGACACGTCGGAGAATGTATTTAACAAGCGAAAGTCTTTTTCAGCAGGAAAGGAATCCGGTTTATGCCGGGGAAGAGTGGGCGGAAGAGATTTCAAGATTGATGCAGAAGAGCTTTGAACCGTATACGGCACAGCATTTGTCTATGACGGAGGTACAAGAGGAGATCCGGAAGCGGCAAATACTGGTAGTTACGCAAGCGGATAAGCTATTGGGATTTTTGCATTTTGAAACGGCGAAAAAAACCAGTATCCTTTGGCACATCGCGGTAGAAGAAGAGGCAAGAGGACGTGGTATTGGAGAGGGATTGGTTCGCGATTGGCTGTTTGCGCAAGAAGCATGCGTAAGGCGGTTTGTCCTTTGGGTAAGGGAAGACAACTCTTCGGCACGAAGTATGTATAAAAAGATAGGTTTTGCGGCAGATGGCAGGCTTGCTCCTGTTATGATAAAAAGATAAAAAGGGAGAGATAGAGATGGATAAGTTGATGCAGATTTTGACGGAGTTGAGACCTGACGTGGAGTTTGAGGGGAATATGACCTTGATTGATGAGGGTGATTTGGATTCTTTTGATATTGTGACACTGATTGGTGAGATTTGCGAAGCATTTGATATTGAGATTGGTGCTGACGAAATTGTTCCGGAGAATTTCAATTGTGTTGAAGCCATGATGACGATGATTACAAGATTGCAAGAGGACTAAGGAGATAGATTATGGCATTTACATCCGTAGCATTCGTTGTTTTCTTGACGATTACGGCAGCCATATATTTCTCGATGCCGAAGCGTTATCGTTGGATAATACTTTTTGTTGCAAACTATGTGTTTTATTTCTTTGCGGGTGGCGGATATTTTCTTTATCTGATTTTGACCACTTTGAGCACATATGCAGCGACGGTGAAGTTGGGAAAAATGGTGGCGGTAAATAAAGACGCTTATGATATACAAAAGGCGGAGCTGGATAAAGAGGCGAAAAAAGCATGGAAGGCGCAGTTCGTCAAAAAGAAGCGTGGGATTTTGATACCGACGTTGTTATTTAATTTTGGTATTCTTGCGCTGTTGAAATATTCTTCTTTTGTCAGTGCGAATGTAAACGCGATTTTCGAAACGATGTCTTTCGGATTGGAATTGCCTATGCATAGCTTCTTATTGCCATTGGGTATTTCTTTTTATACTTTCCAGTCCATGGGGTATTTGATTGATGTATATCGTGAAAAGGTTGTGCCAGAAAGGAATTTAGCAAAACTGGCATTGTTTATTTCCTTTTTCCCGCAAATTGTGCAGGGGCCGATTGGGCGTTTTCAACAGTTATCGGAACAATTGTTCAGAGCGAATACTTTTTCTTATGAACGGGTAAAATTCGGTGTGCAGTTGATGCTTTGGGGTGCGTTCAAGAAGCTGGTCATTGCTGATCGCGCAGGTGTTTTGGTGGATAATGTATTTGGATTTTCAGATGTATTCGGCGGGGCGTATGTTGCCGCGGCGGCGTTGCTTTACTGTGTGCAGCTTTATGGAGATTTTTCCGGCGGGATTGATATTGCAACGGGTGCAGCGCAGGTTTTGGGCATTGATTTGGAGAAAAATTTTGAGCGTCCGTATCTGGCGAAGTCTATTCCTGATTTTTGGCGCAGATGGCATATTACGCTAGGTGCATGGTTTAGGGACTATGTGTTTTATCCGCTGTCATTGTCAAAATTTTTCGCAAAGATTGGGAAAAAAGGCAGGCAACTTTTCGGCAACTATATAGGAAAGTTATTGCCTGTATTGATACCACAGTTTATTGTTTTCTTTTTGATTGGTATTTGGCATGGGGCAGAGTGGAAATATATCATATTCGGCGTTTATAACGGCATGTTGATTGTTCTGGGTATTTTGTTTGAACAGCCTTTGAAGAACTTGGCGAAAAAATTGAATATTCAGACGGATTGTTTCAGTTGGAGATTGTTCCAGGTTTTGCGCACGCTGATACTGGTTGCGCTGGGTAAAATTATTACTCGGGCTCCGGGTGTTGGTGCATCTTGGTTCATGTTTTGTTCTATGCTTCAGGATTGGGACATACATGTTCTTTGGAACGGTGGTATGTTGCAGCTGGGGCTGGATGTGAAGGACTTGTGGGTGTTGTTTTTGTCATCGTCGACGTTGCTCTGTGTGAGTTTGATGCAAGAGAGTGGAATCAAAATCAGAGAAAATTTGGCGAAACAGAATTTATATTTTCGTTGGAGCATTTATTTCTTGGCGATTTTTTCGTTGATTTTTTTCGGCGCATATGGATTAGATTACGATGCCTCCGATTTTATTTATAGGGGGTTTTAGGATATGAAAAGGAGAATTGGAATTGTGACAAGATGTGTTGCGTTTTTTCTAATATGTTCGTTGCTGCTTTCCCATACGACGGGCTATGTTATTCGCGATGATGATGAGTCCAACGAGATTCATGCTTTTTACAGCGAGCCGAGAGATAGCTTGGATGTGATTTGGATTGGAAGCAGTCCGTTATTGCGGGGTGTGTCTCCGATGGTGATGTACGAAAAGCATGGCTTTACGGGCTACGTGCGTGCGTCGGCGCTGCAGGCGCCCAGTGTCAGCTATGGGTTGCTTGCGGAAGCGCTGGAGAGGCAAACACCGGAATTGGTTGTATTGATTTGCGATAATATTTTTCTGGAGTATGACTATGCAAAACAAGAAGGAGATATGCGCCGTGCGATGGACGGAATGAAAAATTCGATTCATAAGTTTCGAATCATTGCGGAAGTGGTGGCAGCGGACGAACGGCAGTCTATATTGTCCTATATATTTCCGGTGTTTCGATACCATGATCGTTGGAAGGAATTTGAACCGGGAGTGACGGAGGCCGTTAAATTGATGGAGCATTCCTTTAAGAANGGACATGTATATTTGCGAGGCGGCGAGGCGAGGGCATATCCTGAAAATTTTATGGAACCAAGTGGGGTGGNGGCGCCTGCGTTTAACGAAAGTGCGAGGAATTACTATGAAAAAGCGATNCGTCTTTGCCAGGACAAAGGGATAGAGGTATTGATTATACATTTACCGAAAATGTCATGGACATATGAACAGAGTAGGGCGATTGAGGACTTTGCGGAGGAGATGGATGTTATATACTTGGATTTGGATCAGGAAGTATATCGTTCTCAGTTGGGAATAAATCCTGAAACGGACTACTACGACCAAGGGCACATGAACCTGCGGGGTTCCCTAAAATTATCGGATTGGTTGGGTGATTATTTAAAAGAAAACTATGAGTTAGTAAATCACCGAGGCGATTTCACCTACCAGATTTGGGAGGAAGATTTGGCACGCTATAAGGAAAGAACGAATGTGCAATAAGACATTCGCCAAATAAGAAAAAGAAAAGCCCCCTCAACAATTTGTTGAGGGGGCTTTCTACCGAATAGGACAAGATAACCTGATAAGTCAAGATGTCAGGCCTTTATCTTTTCTTTGTTGTTTTTGCTTTTTTTGCAATTTCGATTTGTACTTTTTTGCCTTTGATTTTAGTGTTTTTCATAGCCAAAACCACATCTTTGGCAAATTCTCTCGGTACATCGATAAAAGCGTAATCATCATATAAATCAATGGCACCCAAGGACTTTCCGGGAATGCCCGCTTCGTTGGCGATGGCACCGACGATGTCTTTCGTACGGACTTTATTCTTCTTTCCGGCATTGATGAACAGGCGAATCATGTTGTCGTTATCTCTACCGTATTTTTCCGTTCCGCCGAGGTTAATATCATCCAGTGCGTCCAACTCATCAATGTTCACATCACGCAGCGCATTTTTGAGCAGTGCGGCAGCAACATCTTCAGCAGAGAAGCCTTCGTTGGCTAATTGAGATAGAAGGTCATGTTGCTTGCCGAGACTGCCTTCTTTGATGATATCTTTGATTTTATCTAAGAAAATGGTGGTTTTCATTTTCTCCACATCGCTGAGGGTAGGGAGCTTTTGCTGGACAATCTTTGTTTTGGTGTACTGCATAATGTCACGCAGTTTATAAATCTCTTTACCCACGCAGAAGGTGAACGCCTTGCCCATTTTTCCCGCACGTCCGGTTCTGCCGATACGATGTACATAATATTCGTCATCTTGTGGCACATCATAATTGACTACAATGTCGATATCGTCTACGTCGATGCCGCGAGCGGCAACATCGGTTGCAACCAAAATTTGGATGGTTCCGTTACGAAATTTATGCATAACTTTGTCACGTTGCATTTGTTTTAAATCACCATGCAGACCCTCAGCAAAGTAGCCGCGTTCTTGCAGAGATTCAACAATATCGTCAACGCGCTTTTTCGTGTTACAAAAAACCATTGCCAAACGGGGATTGTAGATGTTGATAATTCTCGTCAAGGCTTCCAGTTTCGTTTTTTCTTTTACATCGAAGTAAAGCTGTTCGATATTGGGAACAGTCAACTCTTTTTTCACGACTTTGATAACCACAGGGCTCTTTTGGAATTTTTTTGTGATATCCAAAATTTCCCGAGACATGGTTGCCGAGAAGAGCAGGGTTTGATGATCTTCGGGAATTTTGGTCAAAATAGACTCAATATCCTCACGAAAACCCATGTCCAACATTTCATCAGCTTCATCCAAAATCATCATTTTGACTGTTTCCATCTTTAGTGTGCGGCGACGCATATGATCCATGACGCGTCCGGGTGTGCCGATAATAACCTGTACGCCTTTTCTCAGGGCGAGGATTTGGCGGTCGATGGGTTGTCCGCCATAAATTGGAAGTACCTTAATATTATCTTTGTACTTCAACAACTTGCGAAATTCTTCGCTTACTTGCATTGCCAATTCTCTTGTAGGGCAGAGGATCAACGCCTGCAAGCGTTTGTCATCAGGGTTGATGGACTCTAGGCAGGGAATGCCGAAGGCGGCAGTTTTTCCTGTTCCTGTTTGAGACTGTCCGATGATGTCTCTTCCGTCCATAACTACTTGAATTGCTTGAGATTGGATGGGGGTTGCTTCTTCAAAACCCATATCTAATACAGCTTGCAGCATTTCATCGGACAGATTCATTTCTCTAAATTTTAAATTTTCCATTCTTGCATCCTTTCTTTCATTCAGAAGCCGAAGAAAACCGCAAAAAGGAAAATTACTTTGTTTTCGTCCGACTTTACTTGTTATCTGTGCTTCCGCTGAGTATATTTTATAGACTTCTTAAATATACCTGTTCAAACTCCCTTTAAAGCACTACAGGTCAAAAGACCATAACCTATATAATATCAGGGAAAAATAAGAATTGCAAGAAATAAATGTGTATTGTATAATAAATAAGTTATAGCGAAGAAAATGTTGGAGGATAGCACATGAAAATTATTGAAGCAATAATTCTAGGTTTGATTCAGGGGTTGACAGAGTTTTTACCTGTCAGTAGTTCGGGGCATTTGGTGTTATTCCAAAATTTATTCGGGATTGAAGAGGCGACACAGGCGTTTTCGATTCTATTGCATTTGGCAACTTTGATTGCGGTGTTTGTTTATTATTGGCCGGAAATTTTTGGATTGGTTAAAAATCCGTTTCAGCGGACAACTGCACTTTTGATTGCGGGTACGGTGCCGACGGTGATTATGGCACTGCTCTTTAATGATACCTTTGATGCAATTTTTGGAAAAGGATATTATATAGGATTCAATTTTTTGATTACGGGTGTGATTTTACTCTATGCCGATAGCAGGAGGAATGGGACGAAGAAAGTTCGTAACATGTCGATTTTTGATGCATTGATTGTTGGTTTGATGCAGGGGGTTGCTATTTTGCCGGCAATTTCTCGCTCAGGTATGACCATCAGCGCCTGTTTGAGCCGGGGTATGGATCGTGAAAATGCGGCGAAGTTTTCTTTTTTACTTTCTATTCCTGCCATTTTGGGTGCGGTTGTATTGACGCTCAAAGATGTGATTAGCGGAGAGGTGGCTTTGGCGGAGAGTGTGGGCGTTGTGCCGATGCTGTTTGGGTTTATGGCTGCTGCTGTTTCGGGATATTTTGCAATTCGCTTTATGGTGGGTGTCATCACAAAAGGAAAGCTAAAATGGTTCGCAGGGTATGTATTTGTCTTGGGTGCGGTTTTGATTTTGGATCAGTTTGTTTTACAGATCATCGTGAAATGAAAAACATTCAAGACGGAAGCCCTTTAATACAGGGGCTTCCTCTTTTTTTGTTACTAGCGTGTTACTAGTTTAAAGTATGATTTTTTCAATTGCTTCCTTTAGTTCGTCAATTGTCTTGTGTGTATAAGTTCGCTCGCCTGTGTCCGCGCCTGCATGTCCCATGAGCTTATTGATGGCCACGCGGTTCGCCCCAACACTATCAAGACGGCTTCTAAAAGTATGCCGACATTCGTGTGGTGTGTGATTCATATTGTGGGATTGCATTATCTCATACCAAAAGATGTAATATTGAGAAGTCGACATCTCTTTCCCGTTGTGGCCAAAAAGATATTCATGTCCTTCGTCATACCGGCGTTTAACCATGTCAAATACTTTTGAATGGATGGGAACGATTCTATTTTTGCCCGATTTGGTTTTTACGCCACCTTTCATGATCCTTGCTTCAATATCAACATCGCTGCATTTTAGTCCCAACAATTCAGAAATGCGCCAACCACTATAAAGAAAGACAAGGATAGAATCTATCCAAGGATCATCTTTGTGTTTCCATAGGGTATTGACCTCATCATCTGTGAATGGTCGCTTGCTTGTTTCGGGAGCGGATTCCGCCGTCGTCAACGAAGCATAGGATTTTGTGATTACGTCATTTTCCAGTGCGAATTTATCAAGATGTATCCAGAGGGCTTTTATCGATCCCTGTGTGCTATATCCGCGACCGCATTGGTCAATTGTATCCTGCATATGTAGCGATTTAATATCGCGGTATTTCATGTCCCACAATCGTTTTGTATGTTTATATGAAGCTTTTAACGAACCTTGCAAGGAGACGCCCATTTTGCACAGTTTCTTTTCTGTCCATTTTTTATATAGTTCGGCCAGCGTGATTTTTCCTGCATCTATATCCCAAGGTGATTTGTTATATTCAGCAAGGGCAATCATACCGGTTTCTCTGGTGGGGTAGTATCCGATTATTTGATATATTGGATAACCTTTGTCAGTCCATCCAACTGTTTTTCTGACAACAAAAGGTTTTCTTCGTTTGCCGGATAATTTCGCTACAGAACCGTAGCCGTTTGGATTGCGCATATTATTATCTCCCTTCGAAAAAAGGGTAAAAAAATAAAACCCTTTTCAATTCGCAAGGATTTTGATATAATACGGTTGTCGGGTATCATATTAAATCCTTGGTTTAATTGGTATCAATTTCCCCTTGTTTGCAGCAGGGGGATTTTTTTATTTGTTTTTGTAAATTTTCTAGTCTGTACTTTTAGCAAAAATATAACCTGATACTGTTAGTGCTATTGTTTTAACAAGGTCAAACATTGGTTCTTTTAGGGAGCTTTGTCCGCCGGAAGCATACACATCAACAAGGTATATGAACAGAAGAATTCCTATTAGTTGAAAAATGAATTTGTAGTTTTTGATCCACTTTATCCATTCTTGTTTCGCTTTTGAGGGTACCTCCTCTGCGGACATTTGGGAATAGCCTTGATTACCTATGGGCTCATCCATTTCCATTGTTGCAGGCGTGATTTTTCTTTCGTTTTCTTCGCTCAGTTGTCACACCCCCGTATTGTCATTCAAGATGTCTTCGTCTGAAAGTAGTGTTCTATTGTCCATCCATGCCTTGTACCACGCCGACCCTTCTTCGTGTGTGATATTGGATAATGCAATGCCTGAAAAATAGCCGTATCTTTCCCACACTGTTTTTAATATCTTGTGGAATTCTGGTGATGAACTCTCGGAAAGTTTATATCCTTTTCCGTTACAATCCCTACTATAATCTTTTATGGGCTTATCTTTGTAGTTTTTAAATTCGTTGTAAACAGTCGCTATGACGGGGCCATACCTCCATACTTCGAACCTTTCGGGGAATATAGGTACTTGTGTTTGCTTCAAACACTCTCTGTAGACAAAATATAGCAACTTTTGTAATTTCATGGGAGTAATTGATATATTTTCGCTATTAGCCAAATATAAAATGCTATTGCTCACTACAGATGCGCTTATTGGTACCGGCATGCCAGACATGATATCACCTCGCCTCTCTAAAGTTAGTCTGATTATGTCCATTATATCACAAATTGCTGTGTATGTTCAATATAGGTGGTTTCAGACATAGGGTGGGCACTTCGCATGGAGCGGCTCTTCGTTTGCTTTAAAGGGGTCGAATTCGACCCTGTTGAAAATCACCTCACATCACTCTGAAAAGCCACGGCCTTTCCTAATATGCGCACCTGCTCCAATTCGCCCTTTTGATATATTTATGGAGGATGCGCAGGGGGTTGCTGTTTTAAAGGTCAATTACAGTATTATTTTTTAGTGTGGCAGAAAATTCAGCAACAAATTGGTTGGACTGAACAAAATTGCCTGAAGTGTCAAACGAAATATATTGGATTTCATCATCTTTTTTGTATGTAAATATGAGGTATTTGGTAATTGTCCTTGATTCTTTTTCTTTTGCCCTACCTCCTACAATTGCACCTAAGGGTCCAAAAAGAACAGCGCCACCAACTGCACCACCAACGCTTGAAACATAACTTTTTTGAATTTCCGTAGATGTAGCAATGGCTACGTCAGTAATTTTCTCTTTGTCTAGATTAAACTCCATGTTATTTGCCTTAAAGTGAATTCTATCAGAATAAGAATGAATTGAACACAAAATACCGTTCGCTACAGGTAGTCCGCTAGTATGTGGTAAAGTTGCCATAGCAGTCACACCATTTTCCTTCAGTATTTGCATATTGGTCTTGACTTTTTCTTTTTTTGGCTTAAATGTTAACCAAAGAATGAGTATTGTAAGACCCATTAGAAGTGAAGCCTCTATGCTATCTATTTTAGGCTCCACAATCCTGCCGATAGTTAATATTGCCATTAAACATACACTTAATGTTATCCCTATTATTTTCTTAACGGTCATTCTTAAAAATCTCCTCTCTTTTCAGTGTTCCACATCTGGTTTTATCTTGAACTTACCTTGAGCTTCCAGCAGCAAAAAAGTGTTTTGAAGATTATCTTATCATGACTCAGCCCCCTGTCGATTCTCCTTTTTTCAGTATATGTCTATATTTTTCTTCTCAATTCAACAACAACGCCACAAATAGAAACGGGCAAGTCTGCGACTTCTTGCGATGTGTATGTCCTTGGTGAATATTCTGGATTTTTTGGTCTTAATTCCATGGAACCGTCTTCATTCAAAATGATTGTTTTCAGTGTTGCATCATACCCATTCACATAAACAATGCAATCGTCGCCAGAGTTGCAAGTAGATGACTTTCTAACAATAACAGTGTCTTTGTCCAAATACTTAGGGTACATGCTGTCTCCCTGTACTTTAAGTCCAAAATACTCCCTATCGCCAGTTAGCCACGATGAGGGTATTTCTTCCCAATCTTCCCAATCCATATTCTCAACGGCTTCAATAGGTATTCCGGCTGGAACGCTTCCGAGAACAGGAATTCTTATGGTTATAGGAAATGTTTTGTGCGTGGATAGGTCGTCGAGGGTGGGGGATTCTTCT
>JGI994J12354_10001151_pt1 | contig 26857 bp, 29 predicted proteins | sample IntmicLarv3ML3BL_FD_12354 | JGI IMG/M metagenome (IMG submission 12354)
CCGGCCTTATCAGCCGTAGCTCCGGTAAAAGCGCCGCGAATATGTCCAAATAATTCACTTTCCAAAAGATTTTCAGGAATAGCTCCGCAGTTAACCGCGACAAAAGGTCCGGAAGCTCGCGAACCATTGCGGTGTATCGCGCGCGCGGCCAGTTCCTTGCCTGTCCCGGATTCTCCCAAAATAAGCGCAGTCGTTTTAAGATCGGCTACTTTTTTAATTCTGTTAAAAATATCCTCCATTGCGGGATTGCGGCTCATAACCCCATCGTATTTAAAATTACCGTTAATCCTGTCGCGCAAACAAAGATTTTCTTCTTTAAGTCTTTCGCGTTCCTCGGCCTTTTTCAGCACCAACACAATTTCATCTTTTTTGAACGGCTTTGAGATAAAATCATACGCGCCCTTTTTCATACACTCCACCGCTGTGTCGATTGTGCCATAGGCGGACATCATGATGATTGGCGATGTAACGCCTTCCTTTATGGCTTTTAGCAAAAATGTTTTTCCGTCCATTTCCGGCATACGGATATCGCACAATATGTAATCAAAAACGTGTTTTCGCACCGTTTCCAGACCTTCTAAACCATTTGCGACGCTTTCGCATTGATACCCTTGGCGGGTTAGCATTGCCGTCAACATGTGACGCAAACTTTCCTCGTCGTCGATTATCAAAATATGTTGCCGTGTCGGCATCAGTTGTCTCCTTGAGATAAAACGGCGGGCAGCCATAGAGTAAAGCAGCTTCCGCGTCCGACAATACTCTGAACGGTGATTTTGCCGCCAAACTCCTCAATAATGCGCGCGGCAATTGGGAGGCCCAGGCCCGTTCCTTTACCGGGAGGCTTTGTGGTAAAAAATGGCACGAAAAGGTTAGCTATATTTTTCTGAGGAATCCCCATACCGTTATCTATAATATCCACGCGCAGATATTCTCGGTTTCCGCCAGTTTTCACCGAATCTGCGCGCGTGACCCTTATATTAAGTTTACCTCCGTTCGGCATAGCGTCCCGACTGTTTAAAACAAGATTGACCAACGTTTGCTGTAATTGATGAGCGTCTCCTAGGGTCACTGGAATATCCTTTTCAAAATATGTGGAAACTTTTATCTTCTTAAAAGCTCCCTGTTGAGTCAACATGTCCAGCGTTTGCACGATCAGACTTGATACGTCAAGCGATTTCAGGGCAACAACGCGCGGACGGGAATAATCTAGTAAGCTGCGAACGAGTCGATCAATGCGATTGCATTCCTGAAATATACGTCGGGCATAATCTTTGGTTTCCGGGCAGGTATCAGCGTCGCCGGTTAATAATTCGGCATAACCCATAATTGCCGACAAAGGGGTTCCAACTTCGTGAGCCATACCAGCGGCAAGAAGTCCTATGGACGCCATTTTTTCGGAATGAAACGTCTGTTCGCGCGCTTGGCGGATATCTACGTTGGCCTTCTCCAAAGCGCTCATCTGCAACGCCACTTGTTTTTCTTTAGACAAAAGGGCGGCGGACATGACATTGAATGAACCGGCAAGACGGGCAAATTCGGCGCTACCCGTTGCCTTAAGGGTCTGACCGTAATTTCCACTGGTAATTTTTTCCGTGGCGACCAGCAAACGGTTTATTGGCGCTATCACAATCTTGGATAGAATATATATCCCCAAGCTTAACAATAAAAAAAAGTTTAGAATAAAATACACGCCGAGAACTTGCCGCGTACGCGCAAGCCGAGATTGTTCTGGCATAAGCGACATTAGCAGACCGGCTCTGCCAACCTGGGTCTCATTGCGGACGATGTTTACAACATGTACGATACTTTTTCCTCCGGCTCGTATATAACTTCCCTGGCGTGTTTGAGAAAGTCCCTCAAACGGAAGAAAGACATCGCTTCCGGCGTGTCCCGAGCTGTAAACCGGCTTTCCGTTCTTGTCCAGAAGCGTCAAACGTATAAATGACTTTTCTTCGGAAAGGTTTTGAATATAGACAGAAGCCGGGGAATCGGGAGCAAGGATATCGTCGGGATAAACTGGAATATCTTCGGGGAGCTGGCTGACAAAAGCCGTAAGCAGAACTCGGGCGTGTTCACCCTTCTGAGTATACAGATCGTTCTCGGCGGTTTTGAAAGAGAGAAAGCTGAAAAGAAGCCAGGTCAGAACTAGAAAGAAACCAAGAAACACCAACGTCAGAAAAGTCAGGCCGGGGCGGTATACAACCATAAGCGCTACCTTTGAAAACCGCTGAACGACAAATACCAAGAAATCAAGTCATGCCCGAAAAAAATGTATAATACGGCGGCAAAAGCCAGATATGGCCCAAAAGGAAGGGCAAGCTTAGAATCCTGGTTACGCAGAGACATCAACGAAATACCCACGACTGACCCCACGAGCGAGCTTACAAAGATAATAAACGGAATGGAAATCCAGCCCAAAAAAGCTCCCATCATTGCCAACAGTTTGATGTCGCCTCCACCCATACCGTCTTTTTTCGTTAACCAATGATACGCATAGGCGACAAAAAGCAAACTACCCCCGCCGAGTAGTATTCCCATCAGTGAATTCCGCCAGCCAGGATCTTTCATAAAAAACGATAAAATAAAGCCCAACACGATGCCGGGCAAAGATATCTCGTCAGGTATGATCTGATGTGCGATGTCTATAAATGTGACAACTACCAGCGCTGAACAGAACACGAAAAAAACGCCGAACTCAAGCGTAGGCCCAAAACGAAACATCAGTGCCAAAGACAATAATCCGTTGAGCAATTCAACCAGCGGATACTGAAGCGATATTCGTTTGCCGCAGCCTCGGCATTTCCCACCCAAAATCAGATAACTTATGATCGGTATATTGTCAAACCACCGAATTGAGGAATTACACTGGGGACATCGGGAAGGCGGGGAGACAACCGACTCATTAAGCGGAAGGCGGCAGATACACACATTGAGAAAAGAACCCACGACCACTCCGAAAATAAAAGCCAATACGAAGAAAAAAACCGGCAATGTCATAACAATCCCGTTCAATTAAAATCCATCCTCAATATATTCGGACATGATTTGTTTAAGGTACGCGTCCGCCTCTGCGGCCGTGGAAAATTCAGAGCACTGGTTTGCGATTTCTGAGGCCCGCGCAAAAGTGCATTTCCTCAATGCCTTTTTTACTTTTGGAATGGATGAGGCTCCCATGGAAAGTTCGGTAAAGCCCAGTCCTAAAAGTACCGGAAGATAGAGAGGATCGCCAGCCATTTCACCGCAAATACAAGCGTCAATTCCGGCTTTACGAGCTGCCTCTACCACACGCCGTAGCGAATGGATTACCGCGGGATGCAGCGGCTGATACATGTGCGCCAGATGTTCGTTGGAACGATCGATGGCCAGAATATACTGTATAAGATCATTTGTCCCAACGCTGAAAAAATCGACTTCGCTGGCCAAAGCGTCCGCCATAATAACGGCGGAAGGGACTTCTATCATTACCCCAACGCGAATAAAACGATCAAACGGGATAGCAGATGCACCCAGTTCCGCCATGGCCTGTTTAAGTACTAATTTGGCGCTGCGCAATTCCTCAAGCCCAGAAATCATGGGAAACATGATACGAACCTCGCCATGAGCGCTGACGCGAAGAATTGCTTTTAGTTGCTTTTTAAACTCATCAGGCATACGCATACTAAGACGGATCGCCCTCACGCCCAAGGCGGGATTCTGTTCGGACGCGCGCAACATTCCGTCAAGTAATTTATCTCCCCCGGCGTCGAGAGTCCTAAAGGTCACAGCATGAGGCGCCACGGCTTTCCTCATGGCTTCATACGCCTCATACTGCTCCTGCTCGTCAGGCATTTCTGCGCGATTCATAAAAAGAATCTCGGTACGATAAAGTCCGACGCCATCTCCTCCATGTTTAATCACCGACGGTCCTTCTTCCGGAACTTCAACGTTTCCCTTCAATTGAATACGATAGCCGTCCAGAGTTTCTGAGGACAATTCGGCCAGCTTGAGCAATTCCGCGCCAAAGCGCTCAAAAAGTCGCTTGCGGTCCAAATATTGCAGGAGCGTGTCGCTATCAGGATTGATAATCACATCTCCGGCAAGTCCGTCCAAAATAACCGGAGCGTTGTCGAACTGCTTATCGGTTATACCCACCACGCCAGCCACAGCAGAGAGTTCAAAAGCCCTCGCCAGAATTGACGAATGGGATGTTTTTCCGCCCACCTCAGTTATCATCCCGATAATGCGAGAACGATCCATTTGCAGAATATCAGCGGGAGAAAGATCGTGAGCGGAGATTATTGTATGATCGGCGTCGGAATAAATGGGAACATGAGGTTTGCCGACCATATTACGCAAGACTCTCTCAATAACCATCTCCACATCGGCGATACGTTCGCGGAGGTAAGGATCGTCAATACCGGAAAAAAACTTACGATATCCGCTGAGCGTGCGCTTAAGAGCGGACTCTGCGTTGATTAATTCAGTTTCAATATGCGCAACAGCTTCGGAAAACAAACGTTCGTCAGTCAAAATCAGAAGATGCGTATCAATGAAAAACAGATGATCTCCGCCGTTTGTAACGAGAATTTTATCCTTAAGCGCATCCAGTTCATCCCTAGTTTGAGCTATGGCGATTTTCAATCGCTCAACTTCGGCTGGTATCCCCGCCGATTTAACTGAATACTCGTCAACCGGTAAGTGACGTCGGTCAAATACGCGCAGTCTTCCCACAGCAATTCCGGGAGAAGTGGCTATTCCGCTGAATCGAAACATGTTATTCTTCGTTGAAACCATTATTGATTAAATCCCCTATGGCCTCCATTGCGTCAGCCTCATCCTCGCCTTCAGCGACAACGCGAACAGTAACCCCCTTTGAAGCCGCCAGCATCATAATTCCCATGATACTTTTTCCATTAACCTCAACATCTTCTCTGGAAAGCTTTATATCGGAAGCAAAACGGTTTGCGGTCTTAACAAAAAGAGCCGAGGCCCGGGCGTGGAGCCCTAGCCTGTTAATAATCACAAAATCATTCTGAAGCATGCTCTAACTGATCCTTTTGAGAGAATAATAGCGTTTATCTAGAAATTTATAAAATGAATGGCGCATTTATATTCTCATTCAAGCGAGTATTCGGACAGAGTAACAAAGCGATATCCTCGTTTTTTAAGTTCGGAGATTGCTCCAATCACACCGGCGGCGATTTCGCTTTTAGGGTGATTCATATGCAAAATAGCGATATCTCCTGGGGAAGCGACAAGTAGAGCAGACATTACTTGGTCTTTGTCGTATGTACCTCCAGCATCTCCAAGTATAGAGAATCCGACTACTTCGTGTTCCAAAGAATGAGCAATCCGAATGGCCACATCATCATAGTACGCCGTGCCCGAACGATAAAAGCGAGTGCGTTTCCCTGTCAGCGATTTAATTTTTCTCGCGTTTGCTTCAATTTCATTCACCAGTGCGCCAACAGATCTGGTTCCGGAAATTCCATAAGCGCTTCGTCCCGTAACCGAAGCCGTACGATGCGATAATCCATGATTGGCTATTTCAAAAATAGGATTGGCGGCTAGTCTATTAAAATTTTCTAGGTTTGCGTCTATCCAGCGTCCGCTAACGAACAGGGTTGCCGGGATTCGTTGTTGTTCAAGAAAATCAATTAAAACAGCGTCAAATCCATTACCGTTTTTTCCGCCGCAAGCATCAAAAGTAAGTGCGATTACTTTCTCCGTAGTTTTTAGACGGGTACGGACTCCGCGAACCGTCATGCCCCATTCGCGAGGATATAAGCTGTCATGCTCCCTCGTAATTTGTTCCTGCAGCAACGGCAAGGGCATTTCCCGCAACTCTTCTGTATGGAGTGAGCAGACAGAAGAAACAAGAAAAAACAATATCAGCGGTATAACAAGGGAAAAACGACTTATTATCATTTCAGAAATTCGCCGGGAATAAGAATAGCCTCCTTTCCGCACTTCTGCAATGCGGCCGCGAGTTCTGTTATTTTCATATTTTTTTTTTTTTAAGATTAACTCCCGTAAGAACTTCAATATGTTCGTCTTTAAGAAAAGACATGGCCATATTAGAGGGAGTTCCTCCGAACAAATCAGTCATGATGATAGCGCCGTCAGCGGACATACTTTCAACCGCCTCAACCACGCGCGACATAATCAAATCAGAATGTTCATCGGGAACAACCTCAACTTGGGCGCAGCGCTCAACAGGACCGACAATCATTTCTGCCGAGCGTACAAACGCAGACGCCAACCCAGCGTGCGTTACAAGAACCAATCCTATCATTATTGTCCCTTTCCAATATCTCTGTGCATAATACGCACCGTCTGCCAGCTTTTACGCAGATGCGTTCCAAGCGTTTCCACTATGGTCACCGAACGGTGTCTCCCCCCGGTGCAGCCGACAGAAATAGTCAGGTAATATTTTCCCTCTTTTTGATACTCCGGGAGCAGCATATCCAGCATCGGCAAAAAACTGTCCAAAAACATAACCGTCTGAGAATTATCTAGAATATACCTTTGAACCGCTTCATCCAAACCTGAAGCGGCTTGTAGCTCTGGGACAAAAAAGGGATTTGGCAAAAAACGTACATCCATAACTATGGATGATTCAAGCGGAACGCCATAGCGAAACCCAAAGGATTGCACATCAATTACCAGCGGAGCTTCCGTACCCTCGCCTCTGATAACTCGCAAAACAAGATTTTTGAGTTGATGCACATTCAACTCGGAAGTATCTATAATACTGGATGCAATATGACGCAACCCGGCGAGACGTTCGCGCTCAACCCTGATCCCTTCGGCAACGCCGCAATGTTCATCGGCGGCAGGATGACGTCGCCGAGTTTCCGAAAAACGCCGGATAAGTGTCTCATCCGACGCATCAAAGAACAGAATTTCCATACTGTGCCCAAGAAATCGGAGCTTATGAAAAACACCTTCAAAACCTCTTAAAAGTTTGCGCCCTCGGATATCGGCAACAAGCGCAATACCTTTATAGGAATCGCCGGTTTTCTGGATCAACTCTACGAAAGGACGAAACAGACGTATCGGCAAGTTATCAATGCAATAAAACCCCTCGTCCTCAAGAGCCCTGACGGCGGTGGATTTACCGGATCCCGACATACCGGTTATTACAATAATTCTCATGGGTTTATTCAACTTCGTCACCCAAGGGCCTCACTTCCATCCGCGCCAGAAGGCGATTCTGAAAATCAATGGCGGAATGACAACCCATTCCTTTGAGAAGAAAATTGCGCGCCGCCACTTCAACTATGGAGCCAAGATTACGACCCGGGGTCACGGGAATAATAATGTGAGGTATTTCAATCCCGAGAATCGTAGTGCTGTAATCGTCAACGCCCAGCCTGTCATACTCGTGATCTGGATCCCATTCCGTCAATTCAAGCGCCATATCTATGATTTTTTTCTCACGAATAGCTGAGACTCCATAGAGATCCTTAATATTAATAATACCAAGTCCGCGGATCTCCATCAAGTGCTGGATGGATTCTTCTGATTTTCCAACAAGCGCGGCCGGCATCTTTTTTTTGATATGAACCATATCGTCGGCAACCAGACGATGTCCCCGGATAATAAGATCAAGCGCGCATTCGCTTTTACCTATCCCGCTTTTTCCAGTTAAAAGAACCCCAACACCTAAAACATCCACCAACACGCCATGCATATGCGTGGTCGGCAGGAGCCTCTCTTCAAGAAATTTGCTGATAAGCGAGATAAATGTAGCGGAGTTTAGTGGAGTGCTGAGCGCAGAAATACCAGCCGTTTCCACAGCGTCAAGAAAAAATGGCGGGGGAATAAGTCCTGTGGTTACAATGAAACAACAAATTGGAAACGAGCAGATTTTCCGCAGGCACTCAACGGCCAATTGTTCATCAAGAGTCTTAAGGTAGGATATTTCTGTATTTCCAAGTACCTGAACGCGGTCGGGATGAAAATGTTCCGTATAACCGGAAAGAGCGAGGCCTGGTTTTTGAATTCTGGAGCTGACAATAGGTTTTGCCAGCCCCTGCTTGCCGGCAAGGAGCGTTAATCCAAGAGCATATTCCACATCATCAAGAAGCTCCTGTATGGAGAGAGTAATTCTTTCCACGGGTATTTCTCCGCAAGGCCCTCCATGGAAGACCTAACTATAATTATTTAACGCTCGAGGGGTTTTGCTTACGCCTGTTGAGGTTCTATGAGGCCGTAATTGCCGTCCTTCCTGCGATAAAGAACATTGATAGCGCTATTANCCGCATTGGTAAAAACGATAAAATCCTTGTGCAAAAGATCCATCTGCATTACCGCCTCGTCAATAGTCATGGGTTTTATTGTTTGAACTTTGGTAGCGATAACAACGGGTTCAATATTTGAATCAATACTTTCCGCCTCAAATATCTTTTTGGAAATTTGGCGTCCGCTTCCATCGCCAGACGGTTTATGAGCTTTAATTTTTTCCTTATAACGCTTGAGCTGTCGCTCAATCTTGTCAATAACAGCGTCAACCGCAGCGTACATATCATTGGTAGCTTCAGAAGCTTTTGCGCTAATCCCCTTTGCCGTTATGACTATCTCAACAATATGTCGGATTTTTTTTTCAACGGAAAAATACGCTTGGACTGTTATGGGTTCGTCAATATATTTTTTAACACGATCAAGTTTTTCCTCGGCGTATAATTTGAGGGCTTCGCTCTGATCCATGTGCCTGAACGTTGTAGTTATCTGCATACTTTCCTCCTCATGGGATACTGTATTAATTCAAAAAACAACTGCCGCGCCACAAAAACAGTAATACAAAATTCTTTCTTTTAAAAATGACGTTTTCGCTCCGATGATGAACTTATCTTCAACAGTTCCCTGTATTTTGTTACCGTGCGCCTAGCAATATGTACGCTCTCCGCCTCAAGCATTTGCGAAATTTTCTGATCCGAATACGGCTTGCGCGCATCTTCTTTTTCAATTATCTCCTTGATGCGGTTTTTTACGCTTTCAGAGGCGACAAACTCACCGCTACTTGTGGCGAGGCCACTGTTAAAAAAATACTTCAGTTCAAACAAACCCTGCGGAGTCTGCATATATTTATTTGTCGTAACTCGGCTAATAGTGGACTCATGCATTCCAATATCATCAGCCACATCGCGCAATACGAGCGGACGTAAACATTCTATACCATTATCCAAAAAATCGCGTTGGAAACGGACTATACTTTTAGCCACTCTGTAAATGGTTCTTTGGCGCTGTTGAATACTTTTGATCAGCCATAGAGCCGATTTAGTTTTTTCACTGACATATTCTTCCGCGCGCACATCCATAGAACCGTTAGAACGAGCCTCGGCGTAAAACGGATTGATTTTTAAATTTGCAAGTCCCTCATCATTAAGCATGACCACATAATCATCCGAGAGCTTATTAACAAAGATATCCGGAGATATGTAATGCACTTCTTCTTCGGAGCCAAACAAGCTACCGGGACGGGGATCAAAACCAGCGATAATCTTGGCGGCAATATGGACCTGATTTATATCTACGCCCAAACTACGAGCAATTTGTTTATAATTACGAGTCTCAAGTTCTTTCAGATGGTCAAGCAAGATTTTTTCAACCACACTGCCTTGCATACCTAGAAAACCAGCCTGGATCAGAAGACACTCTCTCAAATCCCGACATCCAACTCCTGTGGGATCAAATTCCTGGATACGGTTTAGAATGAGCAACGCGTCGTTTTCCGAGACAGAAAGCGATTCACTTATTTCTTCAAGGGATGCGCGTAAATAACCGCCGTCGTCAATGTTACCGATAATTTCCTCTCCAATACGCACTTCTTCCGGAGAGAAATGGTTCATGTGTAGTTGCCAGAGCAAATGATCCGTAAGCGTACCCTTGCGGGTCAACAGGCTTTCGAATGACGGACGCTCATCGTCGCCTGCGTATTGTTCTCCAGAGCTATAGTTATAACCGTCAAGGTAGCTGTCCCAATCTCGTAACGAATCATCTCCGGTAGTGACTTCATGAAACTCTTCCTGTAATACGTTTTTTTTTTTTTTTCTCCGGTTTTTCCTCTTTCTCCCTTTCCGCAACAGAATCAAGATCCTGCTCTGTATTGATCTCGCTTTCCGAGGATTCTTCAAGAAGCGGATTTTCCTCCAACTCCTGTCGCACGACGTCCTGGAGTTCAATGCGTGTCAGCTGGAGTAATTTGATGGCCTGTTGCAACTGTGGCGTCATAACCAGTTGCTGAGTCATCTTTATTTGCTGGCGCATTTCCAGAGCCATGAACTTATCCGCCTTTTTCCCGGTTACAATTTACAGACGAAATGTATCGCCAAGATAAATTTCCCGCGCCTTCCGGCTTGACGCAATTTCTTCGGGAGTCCCATATTCTAGAACTTCCCCGTTGCTCATGATATAAGCAAAATCACATACTCCCAATGTCTCTCGGACATTGTGGTCGGATATAAGAACCCCTATACGACGGTTTTTCAGTTTGACTATCAGTTTTTGAATTTCAGCTACCGCAATTGGATCGATACCTGCGAAAGGTTCGTCCAAAAGCATGAATGTTGGGTTCATAATCAGCGCTCTGGCAATTTCAACGCGCCGACGCTCTCCGCCAGAAAGCGAATATCCTTTAACCGAAGCAACATGGGAAATTCCGAACTCATCAAGAAGTTGCTCCATCTTACTCATACGAGCGGCTCGGTCAGGCTCAACAACCTCCAGAATGGCCAAAAGATTATCGGCGACCGACAACTTACGGAACACTGAGGCTTCCTGCGGCAGATATCCAATACCTTTCCTGGCGCGCTGGTACATGGGAAAATCGGTTATTTGAGAATTCCCGAGAAAAACCTGACCGCCAGTTGGCTGAGCTAGCCCGACAACCATATAAAACGTCGTGGTTTTTCCTGCTCCGTTTGGTCCTAAAAGTCCGATAACGCTCCCGGCTTCTATGGAAAGATTGACATCTTTAACCACCTGACGTCCGCCATAACTCTTGCACAACTTTACTGTCCGGAGTTTCAGGGGTTCGGCGGGAGACATCAATTATCCTTTCTGGATTTGGGGTTAATAGTCGTCACCACAGGCTGACTGGAATCTCCTGTCACAATACTTTGTTCGTCATCCAGATAATAGGTGATTACCTTGCCGGTTGTGGTATCGGAACCTTGCATAACGCGCGGTTTACCACCGCTTAGGGTGATTTTTCCCAACTTGCTTTCATACACGCCGTGTTCGCCAATACCAACGCGATTCCCTTGGGTAACCCGTACATGGCCTTCCGCTTCTATCTTCTCTACTTCATCTTTATCATCTGCGTAATAAACAGTAAGTTTGTCGGAAAAAATGGTTACATCGCCCTGCTTCGACACGACATTTACGGTAAAAACCGCTATTTTCTTCTTGTTATCGGTTCGAAGATGTCCAGACTTTATTACAATAGGCATCTTTGAGCGTTCCTTAGAGCTTGAGGGATCTCCGACAGTCTTAGGAGCTCCCTGAGCAAAAGCAGCGAAAAAGAGAATAAGCACAGGCAATAACAATAAAATAGTTTTTTTCATAAGATACACTCTCATGGCGAGTTACTGACGTTTCCCCGCAACAACAGCCTGGACGGGGCTGTTAAACTGCGCAGTATCGGTATTAGTATACAAATCCATTCCCCTTGCAGTCAACGTCATGCGTTGTTGTCGAAAAGTAACGTTGTCGGCGGTTCTGAAACGCGACGCGGAGGATTCATAATCAAGAGTCTCGGTATCAAAAACAATACCGGATTCCGTAGTCACATGCACATTGCCTCTTAGAGCAATATTTTTGTTTTTTGTATAATATGTCCCCTTATTCGAGGTAACAACAATAGAGCCTTCCTCGTTATTCTGGGGAAAGTCCATACGAACTCCAGTCAAATACACCGCTTCGCCACTTTTATCATAATCAGCGCGATCGGCGACGATCGTCCAGACAGTTGTATTGCCATGGACTTCGGAAAGCTTGGCCTTACTTAAAGCTAAATCTACATTAGGTCTTAACTGCCCGGAATCCGGCGGTGGGTGAGTTGGCTTTGAGCCTTTCTGGAAGATAGCGGTCGCAATGCCAATAGTAGCTGATATGACAAAAAAAGCTAAGGCAAGCCTGATATTTCGGGGCGATACCATGAGAGCAATATATCACTGAGGCTATGGAGTGTCCAGCAAAACTTAAGCATCCCGCGATATTTGGCACGGAGATTGTATACTCATAATTCATACCTGACTTTTACCTGATCCCAGAGGCCGCGGCCTTTCAAAATAAGATCGCATACCTCTCGCACAGCTCCCTTGCCTCCCTGATGTGCTGAGACAAAATCAACCGTTTCCAACACTTCCGGAAGCGAATCGGAAGGAGCTGCGGAAAAACCGACTCTCCGCATTATCGGCACATCAATCAGATCATCGCCAATATAGGCTATCTGATGATCTTCCAACTCAGTTTTTTGTTTTGCGTCTTCGTAACTATCTAGCTTTTTCAATGCGCCCTGATAAATCAAATCAATACCAAGCTCTCTAGCTCTGATATCAACCACGGCCGAAATACGAGCCGTAATGATGCCGACCCGAATACCATAACGCTGGAGCAATTTGATTCCATGACCATCTTTAACATTAAAACACTTTATTTCAACGCCATTAGCGTCATAAATAATACGACCATCTGTCAGAACGCCATCAACATCCAGCAAAAGCAATTGAATATTTTTTAGTTTTTCCCGCATCATGCTATTCCCGCTTTCAGGATATCGTGCAAATGCATAATTCCGCAAGGGTGCAAACTTTGGGAATTCTCAAAAACAAACAGTGACGTTATGGAGTACTTTTCCATAGTTTGCAAGGCAACTGCGGCTAGTTCATGACGCAAAACCCTCTTGGGATTAAGAGTCATGATTTCGCATGCGGGCTTCTCAAGAATATCAAAACTCTTTTCAAGCGCGCGACGCAAATCCCCGTCGGTAATTACGCCTAGTAACGATCCGTCGTTTCCGATCACGCCGGTTACGCCGAGGCGTTTTGAACTAATAACGTACAGAATATCTTTGATTAAAGTATTCTCGGTCACGAGAGGAATTTCATCTCCGGAACGCATAAGATCATCCACTCTCAGAAACAGTTTTTTGCCCAACGAACCGCCAGGATGAAAAAAAGCAAAATCTTCCGCTCGAAACCCTCTACGTATCAGAAGAGCCACAGCCAAAGCGTCTCCCATAGCAAGGGTAGCGGTGGTTGAGGATGTGGGCGCCAAACCGAGAGGGCATGCTTCTTCCTGAACCGAAATATCCAAAAAAACATCGCTGTTACGGACAAGAGTGGACAATGGATTGCCACTCATGGCTATCAGCGGGGCGCCGATCCTTTTAATGACCGGAAGAACACGCAATACTTCCTCGGTTTCGCCACTGTTGGAAATAGCGATAACCACATCTCCCCTAACGATCATTCCCAGATCGCCATGAATAGCTTCGGCGGGATGTAGAAACAGCGAAGGCGTACCGGTGGACGCCATTGTGGAAACTATCTTCTGACCAACCAGCCCGGACTTACCCATGCCGCTTACCACAGTGCGTCCCGAACATCCCAGAACGATCTCAACCGCTCGTTCAAACGAATCTCCGATTCTATCCGCCATGGCGCACAACGCCTCGGCTTCCGCTTTAATTACCCTCCGCGCTTCTTCAAGAATCATGTTTCATCCTTTCATGGGTCCAAGCATTTTGTAAGACCCAACGCGCAATTTATAAATAAAAGGCGAAGCTGATAGCTTCGCCAAGATCGCACAACAACCTGTATATTACTCGGAACAATCTTCTTCCGGCGCAGAAGAACCGTCAAGGTTCAATCCCAAAGCTTCTTTACGAGATAGTTTGACTTTCCCGTTTTTGTCAACTCCAATACACTTAACCAAAACTTTATCGCCCTCGTTAAGTATGTCGGTTACGGTTTTAACCCGTTTTTTATCCAGTTCCGATATATGAACAAGCCCGTCGGTTCCTGGCAGAATTTCTACAAAAGCTCCAAACTCCATAATCTTTTTAACGGTTCCCATATACAACTTACCTTCTTCCGCTTCGTCGGTAAGCCCTCGTATCATCTGGATGGCAAGATCACAGGCTTCCTTGCTTGAGCTGGCAATGTTGATGCGCCCGCTATCCTCAATATCCACCGTAACGCCGGTAGTTTCCGTAATATTACGAATATTCTTGCCGCCAGAACCGATAACGTCGCGAATTTTGTCAGTCTTGACCCAAATGGTGGTTATACGCGGAGCAAAAGAGGACATCTCCGGACGCGGTTCTGCCAATGTTTCAGCCATTTTGCCCAATATATGGATACGGCCTTCTCGCGCCTGCCGAAGAGCCGTCTGCATAATTTCTCGCGTAACCCCTCCTATTTTTATATCCATTTGCAGGGCTGTTATTCCATCAGCGGATCCAGCCACCTTGAAATCCATATCGCCCAGATGGTCTTCGTCCCCAAGGATGTCAGACAATATGGCAACATTATCACCTTCTTTGATCAAACCCATGGCAATACCAGCTACTGGTGTTGAAATGGGAACTCCCGCGTCCATCAAAGACAGGCATCCCCCGCATACCGCTGCCATTGACGAAGAGCCGTTGCTTTCAAGGGTTTCCGACACAATGCGGATAGTATACGGAAAAACGTCATGTTTCGGCAAAACGGCGAAAAGCGCGCGTTCGGCAAGCATACCGTGACCTATCTCGCGGCGTCCGGGACCGAGGCGAAAGCTTGTTTCGCAAACCGAAAATGGCGGAAAGTTGTAATGAAGGAAAAATTGCTTGCGGTACTCTTTAAATAAAGAGTCCATACGCTGTTCGTCGTTGGAGGTGCCCAAGGTCGTAACCGCAAGGGCCTGGGTTTCTCCGCGGGTAAAGAGTGCCGAGCCATGAGCTCTGGGCAAAAGACCCGCTTCAGTCGTTATTGGGCGAATTGTTGCCGTATCGCGACCATCAATACGAATCCCGGTATTTATAATGTCAGCGCGAACACAATCGTATTCAAAGTTGCCAATAAAGGTCCGAATCTGTTTCTCGGAGTCTTCAAACTCTGTAGCCAAGGCTTCAGTAACTTCCGCCGTAATCATATCTATCTGATCATGGCGCTCCTGTTTACTCTTGATCTTTACCGCCGCGGCGATCCGCTCAAAAGCCAGTTCTCGAACTTTTTCAAGAAGCGCGGTATCAACTACGGGCGGCTTGAGTTCGCGCTTGGAAACTCCCGCCAACTGCTTTAAACGCTCCTGAGCATCCAGAACCGGCTGCATTGCGGCGTGACCAAAGAAAATCGCCTCCAGCATATCTTCTTCAGAAACAAAGGCGGCCTCGCCTTCCACCATAAGGATAGCGTCGCGGCTAGCGGCTACGACAATTTCCATATCACTACGTTCAAGGTCTTCGGTCGTGGGATTACATATCAACCTGCCATCAACTCGCCCTACCTTGACGCCGGCAATGGGTCCGTAAAACGGTATATCGGAAACTTCAAGCGCAGCGGAGGCCCCAAGCATTGAAAGGATGCGCGGATCATGGTCTTTGTCGGCCGAAAGCACCGTCGCTATAATTTGGGTTTCATTGAGAAAATTATCTGGAAAAAGCGGCCGTATCGGACGATCGATCAAACGAGACGCCAATGTTTCGGGATCAGAAGGACGCGCTTCGCGCTTGAAAAAACTACCGGGGATTTTCCCGCCGGCATAGGCTTTCTCCGTATAATTCACAGTAAGGGGGAAAAAATCCTGTCCCTCTTTTTCGTCTTTACGCGCAACCGCAGTAACAAGCACCATTGTGTCTCCGCTACTGACTATTACGGAGCCATTGGCCTGCTTAGCCATCTTTCCGGTGGAAAGCGTTACCGATTTACCGCCAAATTCAACCTCTACAACATGTTCCATAACTACCCCCTTTTTATATGTTACGTTGGGGCCGTCGTTACAATTTCCCGTTATTTACAAATCCGACGCATGGCGCAATTGCAATTTTTCCGGAAACTCTATCCACGCCCCCAACAAAAAATAAAAAAGAGCTTCAAAAGCTCTCTTTTATATCCTCTAGATATAACTAACAAACAAACGTAGAAGCGTTTTGTCTGAATTTTTCAGCGTCCAGACAAAACGCCTTTCGCTACCTACGTATACCTAAGCGTTCAATCAGCTGTTTGTATCTGTTTACGTCTTTGCTCTTCAGGTAACTCAGAAGACGGCGCCTCTGGCCAACGAGCTTAAGGAGCCCGCGCCTGCTGTGATGATCCTTTTTGTGAGCTTTGAAATGCTCGGTGAGGTAGGCGATCCGCTCTGAAAGGATTGCAATCTGAACCTCGGGAGAGCCTGTATCAGTGTCATGCTGTTTAAACGCGTTAATGATTTCCTGTTTCTTTTCGGTCGCCAGCACTAAAAAAACCTCCTTGCGCTATTCTGAATATAATTTAATCAATCAAGCAATACCCTGAAATTAAGCAACATAATCAAAATCTTGTATCATACGGCAGAGCGCATGTAAAGCAATTACTTGGTGAATACTCGTTTAAGAACAAGGCGATTACTTCCATTTAATACTACCTCCACCTGTGCAATCGCCGCAAGCTTTCCACTGTGCGACAAGCGAACAAAAGACCCGGGAGAGGCAACAATCGAAAAGCCGTCTGATTCCATATCTTCTCGACCAGGAGATCTGCCATGCATAACTTTGCGGTATCCAGTCTCGGTAAGCGGAAAATCTGACAAATGGGACAAAACATCATTAAGATCGCGGCATATGGCGTTAAGAGTTCCCACTGAACTGCGCTCTTTAAGCGTATCAAGCGTGACTGCATCTAAAAGTTTGAATGGTCCGCTGGCGGTCCTTCTCAGTTCCTGAAGCGCCGCGCCGCAACCGAGCGCAACGCCGATATCATTAGCCAAAGAACGAATGTAGGCTCCGCGAGAGCATGTTACCAAAAGACGAATAAAAGGCGGATCAAAACGCGCTATTTCAAGAAAACGCATTTCCACGCGTCTGGGCTTCCGCTCGACTTCAATCCCTTGTCGCGCCAATTCATATAAAGGGCGCCCATTTTGTTTGATCGCGGAGAACATCGGAGGCGTTTGGCTGATAATGCCAGTAAAACCTGCCAAAGTTATTTTCAGCAGTTCTTCGTCTATATGCTGACAATCTTTTTGAAACAAGACGCGGCCAGTCAGGTCATACGTGTCCGTAACTACACCCAACCGCAAAAGAGCGTCATATTGCTTAATTCCCTCATCCAGAAAGGGAATAGCCTTAGTCCCTTCATTGACAGCTATGGGCAGAACTCCGGTAGCAAATGGATCCAATGTGCCAGTATGCCCAATTTTACAGGAGCCAAGAATCCTGCGCGCCCGGCTTACAACATCGTGGGAGGTTATACCCGGAGGTTTGTCAATTATAAAAAAACCGTTGATCACAAAAATACATTCACTATGGCATACACTTTAGCTTTAATTTCTTCAAGATGTCCCGACATAGTGCAACCAGCCGCGTTATGATGTCCGCCTCCTCCCAGCTGCGCGGCAATATCGGCAACATTAACCAGCCCTTTGGAACGGAATCCGACCTTATAGACGCATGTCTCCAGCTGACGGAAAAATATTGCCAGCTCCACCCCTTTGACCGAGCGCGGATAGTTTATAAAGCCATCGGTTAATTCCGGATCAGCCCCGGTTTCGGCATACATTGATAAATCGACTGTCATTGAGGCCGCTTTTTCGTTTGCTGTGAGCTCAAAGGTTGCTAGCGATTTTGAAAGCAATTCAAGACGGCTACGAGGCTGATTTTCATAAAGATTTTCCGTTACATACCAAGCGTTTACGCCGCAACCTATCATATGCCCAGCAATAACGAACGCTTCCTGATTCGCGTTGGAATAATGGAACGACCCTGTATCGCTGATAATAGCAACATAAAGACAGAGTGCGGTTTCAGAGTCAATGTCATAACCAGACGCGCTGATAATTCTGTAAACAAGAACCCCAGTGGCCGCGGCTGCGGGATCAACCAAATTATAATCCGCAAAAGGTTCGCAGGAGAGATGATGATCCAGATTGATCGACCTAGCGGCGCGAGAGAACGAACAGAATTCGTCTCCAGCCCGTTTCAGTTCGCCGATATCCAGAACAATGGCAACATCAAAATCACGATCAGGAATATGCGCTTGTACTAAGTCGATTCCCGGCAAAAACTTGAACGTATCAGGGACTGGATCACGAAAATGCACGCAGACATCTTTTCCGGTTTTTTTCAGAAAGGAAGCAAACGCCAAGGCAGAAGCCACCGCATCGCCATCCGGATGTTCGTGACTCGTCAGAAGAAACGAATGGGATTCGGCAATTTCACGAACTATGTTCTGGATTGTTTTCAGCACGCTCCGAGGCAATCTCCTTCAAAATAGTATCAATCCTACCGCCATAATCTTGCGATTTATCATAGGAAAAAATAAGCTCTGGAATATAACGCGCGGACAACGACCTGCCAAGTTCCCTTCGAATATAGCCTTTGGCGCTGTTCAGGCCAGCGATACTATTTTTCCTGGCATTTTCATCGCCCACCACAGTAAAGAAGACTCGCGCCAAACCCAAGTCGTCGGTCATTTCAACGGCGGTAATAGTAACAAATCCAATACGAGGATCGTTAAGCCCCCTTGAAAGGAGTAAAGAGATCGTTTCATGGATGGTTTCAGCCATTTTTTCAGAGCGTTTACTCATAACAATTCATACCATATCAACACGCCGCCGGAGTAAACCGATAGGCGGGTCTGGAGCTAAAGTTTGGTGGCGACTTTCTCAATCTCAAAAGCTTCGATAATATCGCCAATCTTGATATCATTATAATTATCAAGACCAATGCCGCATTCGTAACCGCTGACAACTTCTTTTACATCTTCTTTGATGCGACGCAACGAAGCAAGCTTGCCTTCGTATATGACGACGCTGTCGCGCAGCAGACGAACCTGGGCGTTACGCAACACTTTGCCGTCCGTAATATAACAGCCCGCCACATTGCCAACCTTGGGCACTGAAAAAATATTGCGTATTTCGGCCCTGCCAAGGTGTTTTTCCTTAAGGGTTGGCTCCAGCAAGCCTTCCATGGCCTTTCTCACATCCTCAACCGCATCGTAAATGATACTGTAGAGACGAATGTCGACCCCTTCTTTTTCAGCCATTGCCTGAGCTTTGACTTCTGGCCGTACATTGAAACCAATGATAATTGTATTGGAAGCGGACGCCAGGTTAACATCTGTTTCAGTAATGGCCCCAACTCCGGAATGAATAACATTAAGTCGTACGGTATCAGTGGAAAGCTTGGAGAATGATTCGGCGACAACTTCAACCGATCCCTGAACATCGCCTTTGACAATAACGTTGAGGTCCTTGATATTGCCGCCCTGAATCTGTTTATAGAGATCTTCAAGAGTTATTTTGGAATGTTTGGCCATTTCTATTTCACGTTGTTTGATCTGGCGCAACGTTGCAATTTCCTTGGCCTGTTTTTCATCATTCATGGAACCAAAAACATCTCCGGTATCAGGTACTCCCGACAATCCGATAACTTCAACAGGCATTGATGGTCCCGCCTCGTTAACCTTTTCGCCACGGTCGTTATGGATAGCCCGAACCCTTCCGGAATGAACGCCAACCACGCAGTAGTCGCCATTTTTGAGCGTGCCTTCCTGAACAAGCACGGTTGCAACCGGGCCTCGGCCTCTGTCCAGTTTTCCTTCGACAACAATGCCTTTGGCCGGTTTATCAGGATTAGCTTTCAAATCCATCAAATCCGCCTGAAGCAGAACCATCTCAAGCAGTCCGTCCAGATTTGTATGCTTTTTGGCAGACACTTCAACCATGGTGGTATCGCCGCCCCACTCCGAACACACCAAGCCGAGTTCCGTCAATTCTTGTTTGACGCGGTCAGAATTTGCCTGCGGTTTATCAATCTTGTTAATAGCCACAATTATTGGGACTTCGGCGGCTTTTGAGTGATTGATAGCCTCCCGCGTCTGAGGCATAACTCCGTCGTCGGCGGCAACCACCAAGATAACGATATCAGTGATTTTAGCGCCACGGGCGCGCATGGCTGTAAACGCCTCATGTCCCGGCGTATCAAGAAACGTAATCTTCCGACCGTTTAACTCAACGTCATAGGCGCCTATATGCTGAGTAATACCGCCCGCTTCGTCGGCAATAACGTTGGTTTTGCGTATTGCGTCCAATAGCAGGGTCTTGCCGTGATCGACATGTCCCATGATAGTAACTACGGGCGGTCGCTTCATGAGTTTTTCGGGAGCATCCGGGGTTGTCTCAAAAATTTCATCAAGATCCACGGCCACATTCTCAATTTCATAGCCATATTCCGCGGTAAGTATCACCGCGGTTTCGTAATCAAGGGTATGATTAATAGTGACCATCATGCCCAATTTCATCAGGGATTTTATCAGATCATTGGCTTTGGTGCCCATGCGCTTGGCGAGCTCGCCGACGCTGATCGTTTCGGATATTTTTATTATTCGTTTAATTGCTTTAGGAGTGGTAATTTCAGTTTTTCGAGAGTCCGGAGCCCGCTCCTTACTCCTCTTTTTCGAACCTCTGTAGACGGGATCAAAAACCCGTTCCCGCTTTTCAATTATTTCATGTTTCTTGGGCTGATCTTTCTTCCGGGACTGGCTTGTCCCGCCTTTTTTACCCGCTTTCGGAGGGGCGTCGCCATGCGGAGCAGGCCCTCCTTTTCCGGCGAATTTACGCCTGTCTCCGGCAGGCGGGGATGCGGGAGGCAACTGTACCTGTTTCATACGGGAGCGATCAGGACTCGGAGTTCCAGCGTTCTCAGGTTTTCCAATATTTGGAGCCGCGCTTGTTTTTCTATCTAATTGTTCGCCTCTGGATATTTCTGGAGACGAAGTCGATGATTGAGGTTTTTTTACTACGCGGGTCGGACGACTGGTAACTCCTGGTATCTCCATCCTGCCAAGAATTCTCGCTTGGTTTGCGCTGGGTTTTTCCGGTTGAGCAGGAATTTTAGGTTTTTCTGAAGCGATTGTTTCACGGCTCGCGTCATCCTTTGGAGTTTCAAGAGAAGGCGGCGGCTCTGAAGATTTGGGAGGCGTCAAGATAACCGGGGGTTCCTGAACGGGCTGAGACGCTGGAGCTTCTACAACGGGCGAAACATCTGCGGCAATCTGAGCAGGCTTCTCTGCCGAAGCTGACTGAACAACTGGGGCCTGTTCCGCAACAGGGGCGGCCTCGGCAACATTAAGCGCATCAGGCTCCACTGTTTCCGGCGTGTTTTCAACCACCGGGGCGGCTTTTGCGCGACGGCGGATAATCGTAGTGGTAACTCTGACCTCTTCGGGAGCGTTATCCTGAGGTTGAGGCGTTAATTTCTCCGCCACATCCTCATCCACAAGAGAGGCGGCGGTTTTGGCCTCGACCCCGATTTCTTTAAGGCGCGCAAGAACTTCTTTGGGCTCCAGTCCAAGTTTTTCAGCCAGATTACTCACACGAATTTTTGACATATATCCTACACCTCCACCAGGAAGTTTTCATACCGCTCAATCTCGCGGACAAGCCGCGCCGTAAAACCGCTACGCTTTACAGCAATCGCGCTTCGAGGCGATTTACCAAGTATAGATCCAAAATCATCTTTGCTCAAAGTACGCTCTGCCCTTACATTATGCGCCGCCGCCAAACGAAAAACCTTGCCCGAAATACCTTCGGATGCGTCGACCGCTACCAGAATCAGTTCGGGAATATTTCTCCCCCTCAGGGCTTCGCATACAAGAGCGCTGCCTGGAACCACTTTACCGGCCCGATTGGCAAGTCCGAGATAACCAAGTATCCTGAAGCGCATCTGAGAAGAGAGGGCCGTTATCATAGCGTCTGAAGACATGGTTATCACATCGCGTTTAAACGAACGATTGAAAAGACGCCGTTCAATCGCAGTTTTTAGACAACGCGAATCAATGCAAGTGTAAGCTCCCCTGCCAGGCAACCGCTCCTCTAGATCAGGAAGCACCTCTCCCTCGGGCGAAAGCACATAACGGATCAAAGCGTCTTTGTCGCGCGTTTCATGGCAACTGACACAGCTCCGTTGCGGTTTTTCCGCTCCGCCTTTCCGGGACATATCCGCCGCTACTCCACTCTTTCCTCTACGGCAGCGTCAGGCTGTTCCGCATATTCTTCGACGGCACCAGGCTCGGGAACAACATCGCCATCATCCTGAGCATCCTCATCGGCCTGCGTTCCATCGTAAGAAGCGTACGCTTGTAATTCAGCCTCCGCGGCTTTGGCCTCGCTCTTGATATCAATCCTACAACCAGTAAGTCGGGCCGCAAGACTCACATTCTGACCGCGTTTTCCGATCGCCAACGAGAGTTGATCATCCGCCACGACAACTTCCAAGACACGATTTTCCTCGTCAACGAACACTTTTGAAACCTGTGCCGGGGAAAGAGCATTGCAGGCAAAACGCGCAATATCTTCTGACCAAGGAATAATATCTATTTTTTCACCGCGCAATTCTGACACCACATTCTGAACGCGGGACCCCCGCATTCCAACGCAAGCTCCGACCGGATCCACATCAGGATCGTTGGAGGAGACCGCCAATTTTGCGCGACTGCCGGGATCGCGAACAATAGCGTTTATCTCCACTATACCCTCGCCCACCTCGGGAACTTCGGCTTCGAACAATTTTGCCAGCATACTGGGATGAGTCCTGGAAAGAATGATCTGGGGACCTTTGGGGGTTGTGCGGATATCGGTAATAATGGCCCTGATGCGTTCTCCCGGCCGATAGACTTCGCGCGGCATCTGCTCTTTAGCGGGAAGCACGGCGTCTGCTCGCCCCAAATCTATCAAAAGATCTCCCTTTTCAAAGCGCCGAACCATACCGGTAATAATTTCCCAGCGACGATCGTTGTATTCGTTGAAAATCGTCTCCCGTTCCGCTTCGCGCACCTTTTGAATAATAACCTGCTTAGCCGTTTGCGCCGCAATTCTGGAGAAACTGCTTGAATCCAGTTTTTCTCCAAGCGAATCGCCAAGCTCAACATCGGGGTCTATCTCGCGCGCTTCCTCAAAACTGATTTCCTTGTAAGAATCCTCAACTGTTTCCACAACTGTAACAAATTCAAAGAGTTCCACCTCTCCGGTATCGGGCTTATAATGAGCCTCAAGATCTCGGGTATTCCGGTATTTTTTATTTGCGGCCGTTAACACCGCCTGCTCCATGGCTTCAAGAACCACCTGCTGATCGATTCCCTTCTCTTTAACGATCTGCTCAATGGCATGCTTGAGACTTATATTCGTATCCACGGTTACCTCTCCTTGTTTCCATTTGTGAAATCAGATCAAAATTTGAACACCAAATGCGCCTTGGCAACCCGCTCCAACGGTATGGAAGCAGTCTGTCCCTCATCTAGCTCCATGTAAATAGAGCCGTCTTTCAGGCTGTCAAGACGACCAAGAAAGGTTTTGCGTTTGTTTCCCACGTCATCTTGGTATGGTTCGAATGTTTTCACTTTTATCAAACGTCCCGCAAAGCGTTCGAAATCCTCTTTGCTTTTTAAAGGGCGTTCAAGCCCGGGCGACGACACTTCAAGGTTATATTCACAGGGAATAAAATCTTCAATATCCAGCAGCGTGGACAATTCTCTGCTAAAACCCGCGCAATCATCCAGCGTAACCCCGCCTTCCTTGTCTATGAACAGCCGAAGCAAGGCCTCCCGACCTGTGCGCTTGTACTCGATATCCACCAGTTCAAACACCATTGATTGCGCTATGGGCAGCGCAAGATCCCGAACGCGTCCTGATATTTCTTCTCGCTGAAGAGCCATATTTCCGCCGTTAAAAAACAAAAAAGTGAGCCTTGCGAGCTCACTTAGAGTGAACATAAATTTTCTGTAAACTATCACGGCAATCAACCGCAGGCAAGTTTTTTTTCACTGCCTGTAAATTTTCCTATTCACTTTTTAACACGCGTTATTTAACAACAAATTTCATCTTAGGATATATTTTGAAAGAGTTTTTTGCCAGAATTTATTGTTTCGCTCGCATAGCGCTCAAGTCTCGTCATACCTTCCGCAATATTTTCGATGGAGTTGGCGTAAGAAAAGCGCAAATACCCTTCCCCGCCGCTTCCAAAATCAATACCAGGCGTAACGCCAACGCGGGCTTTTTCAAGAATGTCATAAGCAAGGGCATAGGAATCATCCGAAAGATGTTTTGCATTAGCGAACACATAAAACGCGCCGGTCGGCTCAACAGGAATACCAAAACCGATCTCCCTTAGTCGCTTTATCATAAAGCGCCTGCGCTCGTCGTAAATGCCTCTCATTTTCACGACGTCTTCGTCGGCTTCTCTCAGAGCCGCAATGCCGCCTATCTGAACGGCGGAGTTCGGAGCCAGAAAAAAGTTTTGTTGAAGTTTTTGGATAGGACGAATGAAACTCTTTGGGGCGATAAGATAACCAAGCCGCAATCCGGTCATGGCGTAACTCTTGGAAAAACCATTGAGCACGAACGCATGATCCGTAAACTCAAGGATGGTGTGTTCGTCCCCCTTATAGGTCAGACCGTGATAAATCTCGTCCGAGATACAATATGGCCCAATAGAGCTTATTGACTTTATGAGTTCCGGCGGCAAGACCATTCCGGTGGGATTACTGGGAGAATTTATCAATATGGCTTTAGTTTTGGGGCTAACCAAAGTCCTAATGCGTTCGGGACAATATCGAAAACCCTCTTCTTCGTAAACCGTGGCCATTACCGCTATACCTTCCAGAAAGCGGATAAAATTAGGATAGCAAGCATAGTGAGGATTAGAAATTATGACTTCGTCGCCCTTTTGCAGAAGCGTCGAAAACATACTCAACATGGCTGGCGACGTACCGGAAGTTACCACCACCTGATCCGGATGTATCACAACATCGTATTTTTTTTCATAATGCTCGCTGATTGCTTCTCTAAGCTCAGGCATACCCAAGCTGTGGGTATAATGTGTATGGCCGTCCCTCACGGCGCGGCAAATGGCTTCGCTAACGCATTCAGGCACATTGAAATCCGGCTCTCCCACCTCCAGATGAATGATATCCGCTCCAGCCCGTTCCATTTCCTGGGCTTTTTCAAGAATATCCATAACAATGAAAGAGGTCATGCCACTAAGGCGTTCAGAAATCATTTCAGGTGCTCCGAATCGCTTTCATTGCAAGACATATCCCCTTTTCCAGAGCTCAGCGGTTCAAGCATACCCAAGGATTTCGCAACTTTTCTGAAATAAACGTCAAGATTCTCATCCAAGAAATAACGCTGAGGGGCCGGAGGCAAGACAACGTTTCCCTTATTTACAATAACGGTGACCGCCGATGTTCTGTGAGGAAGAAGCGAAGCGGGGGCAACGTTCAAAGACGACCCAAGGACCAGCAACAAATCGCATTCTTCCACCATGGCTTCGGCTTTTGAAAATTGGTTGACCGCTTCTCCGAAGAAAACGATATCGGGTTTTAGCAAACCGGAACAGGCGAGACAATGAACAACCGGCGGGTTGGAGCTGGTCCGCATGGATTCTATCCACCAGTCGTAATAAAGCTCATTCAGACGCGCGCCGCAAGACTGGCATGTAGCCGACCGGTAGGAGCCGTGCACTTCCAAAACATTGCCGGAGCCTGCGGTCTGATGCAAAATATCAATATTCTGTGTGACAATCCCCCTAAGCAGACCATCACGCTCCAGCTCCGCCAGAAATTCATGAGTAAAAGTAGGCTTGATATCTTTCGCCACACAAGCAAAGTCATTGGTGAATTCATAGAAATATTTTGGGGCTTTGCGAAAAGAGTTGATCTCGAAAACAAGTTCAGGATCATAGCGTCTGGTTACGTAAAGACCTTTCGGCCCCCTGAAATCAGGAATTCCAGCAGCGGTGGAAATACCGGCTCCAGTCAACACCACAATCGCTCTGGACTTTTTTATCAGATCTGCGCAAGCCTCCGGATTCAACGAATAGCCCATAGTGCCTTCCTCATATATTTCCGGTCATTTTTTTGAGCCATTTCCCGTCGCAGCGGAAAATGGCAACTCCGCAAGAGGCAAAACCCTGATGTTTTTAAATTCCGGTATGAAAGCGGAATCATCAAGCGACGCGTTTATTTCCGGATCGTCAAACACAATCCGGATACGGTCATGATTCGCGGTTTCAAGAAGTAATTCCGCGGCAAGAAGCGCACCGTTAACCAGGTCATAATTTGTATACTCAACCTTGTCTCCTTCGGAAGATTGTTTGGACATCACCAAGCCCGATCGATAGGTTATCGTTTCCAAGCCGCCGGTTACGGGGCTTTTACGTTGCACAATTTCGTTCGGCGCGGATGAGGAAGGGGGAGGAAAATCCATGGCCCAACGCAACAAACGCCATCCCCGCATTGCGCTATCGTCCGGCACATCATCAAAAGACCCAAAAAACGCTAGCTTTTGCGTCGGATAGAGTAGCGCAAGCCATTCTCCCTTCGCATATGCCTCCATAACCGTTGAGCCGAATGGAGAAAGCATCACAAGACGAAAGCGATCTGGTCTACGATATCTAATGAGTCCGTTGCCGGATAAATTTCCGGCCTTGGAGCGCAGCGAAACCGAAACCGAAGCGGTCAGAGTATCAACAACGGCCGAGTCATTCGGAGCGCTTACCAGCACCGGTTTTCGGACAATGGCGCAAGACGTCATGAAAAACAGCGCTAAAAAAATAAAAAATCGGAAAACGCGCATTGACTTTATCAACTCCCTGTCATGTAACGATAAACTTTATACGATTTTGAAATTCGGC
>JGI994J12354_10001152_pt1 | contig 26848 bp, 26 predicted proteins | sample IntmicLarv3ML3BL_FD_12354 | JGI IMG/M metagenome (IMG submission 12354)
CCTGCGGATTTTACTTCTAATGCCTTTGTTCTGATTGGTGGAAAAAAATGTCCTATAGTAGGTAGCGTTGCTCTAGACGAAATGTTTGCGGATATCTCTGCTGTGAAAAATGTAAATGTGGGTGACGAAGTCGTTTTTATAGGCGCGCAAAATGATGAACGCATCGATTTATATTCTTATAGTCTATGGACTCGACGCATACCTTGGGAGACAATGGTTTCTCTTCCAACCCGCGTAAGACGAAACTTGATATTTTGATATGAAACTATTAGTCTCAAAATGCGTTTAATAAAATCTATATAATGATTGCATACAATATACTAATTTTTCCTGATTATCTATTTTTCAATAAAATAATAGATATTCCAAAATCTTTGTCTCAAAAAGAAGCGCGCTCTTTCATTGCTAATGAGCTTGAGGTGTCATCGCCAATGCCACTTTCTGGCTTGCGTTGGGGCTACTTAAGACAAAATGGGAAGTCTTTGATAATGGCATCTACTCCTGAGCGTATTGCAGATGCTGGTTATACTCATACAGAAATTGAAAATGCTCATTATGCAATTCCATCTGTTGCAGTTATATCTTCTGTAAAACTTCCAAATGGTTGGAATTTTTATGAAACAAGTGATTCTATTACTGCAATATATTCTTTGGATGGAGTGTACGAAAAAATTTTTTCTATAAAGAAAACAATTGCAGATATTCACGATCAATTTTCTGAACTAGCAAAAATCTGCGGAACAAAAGAATACCTGCTTTTTAAACTCAAAGAATTTAAGAAGTTAAGTTTTGGAAAATACAAAGTTGTGTTGGAAGAAGCAAACGGTCAAGAACTCAAATCTACATTTTCTTCAAAAAGTTATTTCGATACTTTTGATATAAGAAATTTTGCACAAATCAAAGTTCAGAAAACGAAGAGAATAAAAAAGAATCTTGCATTGTTCTTTTTGAAAGCAATTCCCTTTGCGATTTTGTTGTTACTGATTTTTGGCGTGTACTTGCATTTTAAATCAAATTCATTAGATGAAAAAACTGCACATATAAATGAACTTTTGCCTGAATCTAAAAAAATCGAAGGTTTGGGCGAGCAGGTGATTTCTCTTAGGAATTTCTCTGGCAAAACAATGTTCAATACTTTGATGATTGCAAAAGTGAATGCATCGCGCCCGTCAAGTGTAGAGTTTTTGCGTACCTACGCAGCTGTGAACGAGCTTGAAATAACAGGTAGTGCGAAAGGCTTGGCAGAGCTTAATGCTTATGCACAAACTTTGCGCGAGAATCCTGAAATCAAGGGTGTTGAAGTTGATACGTTATCTAAAAGTGGCGAAGCAAAATTCACTCTTAAAATCAAATTTAAGGAATAAAAAGATGTTTAAGAAATTGGTTGAATTTTATGAATCTAAAAAAGCTCGCGAAAGAGTCTTGTTACTTTTAACTGTGTGGATTGCTTTGCTTGTTGTTGCAAGTTGGATGCTACGAAAAAATTCTGAAATGAATAGTCAGCTAGAAACTTTGTCTATAAAGCAAATTGCAATAGATGGTCTTTTATCGCAAAAGCAAAATATTTTGGATGAGTTGCAATCTTTGCAACAAAGTATGGATAAAAGCAAAATTTTGAATGTAGAAGATTTGCAAATTGCAGTTGAAGAATGCGCAAAGTCAGTGAATTTACTTTACGATATGTCTCAACCTGTCGAAACAAAAATCAGTAATTTTAGAATATACACATTGGCATTAAGCTTTCAAAATGCACCTTTAGAATCCTTGATTGCTCTTGAAGAAAGCATTACAGATTATGCACCATATATTAGTATTAAGAATGCAACGCTTACAAAAGGAGGTAGAAATTCTTTAAATGCAAAGTATCAGATATCAGCCTTTATGATGGATTAGTATGAAAATTTTAATGCTTTTATTTTTCTTTGTTTTAACTTCTTTTGCATATTGCGAAACTCTCAGTGTTCCATTGATTGTCAGGTTAGATTCTGAAGATGTCGCTTCGCAATGGCGTGTTGTTTTTGACGGCGAAAAACATTTTAAGGATTTAGACGATTGTAATTTATCTTTCCCTATACAAAAAATTCTTGAATCAAAAACAGACACTGCAAAGCTAACAGAATTAATTTCTGATGCGAAAGATTTGAAAAATGCGCAAAGATTTTTGCATGCAATAAAGTCTGAATCTAAAGATGTTTTTGTGTATGCAGTAATTAATGTGGGCGAAAAAAATATTGTATTTTTTGATTCGGAAAAAAGTAGGTTGCGTTCTGAAAATCTTTATTTTGTTTTCGATAAGAATGCAAAATGGGAAGCTGGGGTGTCTGACGATTTCTTGAAAATGTCTGCAATAGGCATGAAGGATTTGCGTGTAGATAATTTTTCTGGAGAGCTACCAAGTCTTGCAAAAGACAATGTTGTTTTGACTCTTAAAAAAGGCGCAGATATGGAAGTGGATGAGTCTTTAATTGCTTTCAAAAAATCGCAAAAATTTTTCTATGACAAAGATTATGACGGCTTCAAAACAACTCTTTCACCCAATAGGCTAGAAGGTTTTGAAAAGCTATATAGTCATTTAACTTATGCAGAGCTTGCAGAATTCTTTGATGAGTATTTGAAATCTACGAAAAAATTTGTCGCAATAGTAGAGCTTGGTTGTTGCGATTTAATATTTTTTCAAAGACTAAATCCTCAAGGCGAAGAAATTGAATTCGACTATGTAGGTATTGTTAAAATAGGCGACTCGCACTTTGTTGCAAATTGTGTTGAACAAAATCCTACACTGGGATTGTTTTTGAAAAACGATTTACTTTCAGGTTCTTCTTTTTCAGAAAATGTAATTGCTAGATTTAAGTAAGAGTTTTAGGCTCTTACTTTTCTACTTAGTCTGCGTTTTCTTGCGTAGCGCACGATATGTATTGCTCTCGGGAGATATTTTATAGGTGCATAAAATGCATAGGCTAAAAATATTATAGAGAAGCTATATTCTTTAAAGTATATAACTAAAAGCGCGCACGCAACGAGTATTATAAAAGTCCTGAATCGTGTGCTTGTTGTCCAAGTTATGTGCTTAAATGATGGATATGGAATATTGCTTACCATAAACCAAGCTATCAAGAGCATTAGTGGAATAAGAAGTAATACATAAGACTTCATATTTAGTGTAAGCAGAGTGAGTGATATAGATGCTACTACCCCTGCAGCAGCAGGGGCTGGCATTCCGCAAAAGTCGCCGTGTTCATATTTTTCGTGACCTGCGATATATGGGCAGGTGAGAACATTGAATCTTGAAAGTCTTACAGCTGCGCAAAGCAAGAATACAAATGCCACAAAAAATCCAGAGCCGCGCATAAAAGATTGTACTGAATCTGGTAATTCTGAAACAGGACGCAGAATAATAAATATCATCAACAATGCAGGTGCGACTCCGAAAGATACAACGTCTGCAATGGAGTCAAATTCTTTTCCGAAGAGAGAAGATTTACCCACAGCTCTTGCGACTCTGCCATCTAGTGCGTCGCAGAATACAGACATCAAGATGCATAATATTGATAAAAGGTAATAGCTAGTGCTTGGGTCTTCGGTTACGCCGACGATAGGCGTTAGCACTTGAGCTATTTTGTCTACAGCAGAGTTTGCGATTGCATCGAATCTACCGCGAACGCAAAGCACCATAGATAAAAATCCGAAAAATAAATTTCCGGCAGTAAAAAAATTTGGCAGCAAATAGATTTTGCTAGCTTGATGGACATTGCTCCAAAGAGTATCTTTTGAGGAATTCATTATGTGAATATGCTTGGCAAAATTTTCTAATCAGTCAAGCCGTATAATGAATATAGCATTGTGTGTTATACTTGTTTGATTGACTTTAAATAAGTCTATTTTAGGATTCGCGTTAATGAAAACAATTTACTCTTTTTTGGAAAAATATAATCAAGAGCATCTGCTAAGATTTTATGATGAACTTTCTGACTCGCAAAAAAAGTCTCTTGCTTCGCAAATAGAGAGTATAGATTTTGAAGAATTTTCTTCGCTTACAAAAGCTCTTGTGGTTACGAAAGAATCGAGCAAATCGAATTTAGAACATTTAAAACCTGCGCCTTATTATCCTTTGCCAGAAAATAATGGAGACGAAAATCTTTGGAAAAAAATGTATAATGTGGGTGAAGAATCTTTGAAAAAAGGCGAGCTTGCAGCCTTTGTTGTTGCAGGTGGGCAGGGCACAAGGTTAGGTTTGGATGCGCCTAAAGGAACATTTAAAGTAAGTCCTGTAAAAGAGAAAAGTTTGTTTCAACTTTTTGCAGAAAAAATTTTAAGAGCAGAACGCAAATATAATGTTTCAATTCCTTGGCTAATTATGACAAGCGAATTAAACTATTCGCAGACGATAGAATTTTTTGAAAAGAACAATTTTTTTGGATTGAAAAAGGAAGATGTTATTTTCTTTAAACAAGGCAAAATGCCTTGTTGCGATACTTTAGGTAAAATTATTTTGGAAGAAAAAGATTCTATTGCATTTGCACCAGATGGTCACGGAGGCAGTCTTAAAGCCATTTGCAAGAGCAGTGCGCTCGAAAAATTAAAGAAGCGTAAGATAAAATATCTCAGTTATTTTCAAGTAGATAATCCTTTGATTAACATTGTCGATTGCGCATTTTTAGGTTTTCACATAAATGCAAATTCCGACTTGAGTTCAAAGATGATTCCCAAGCGTGATGCTCTTGAAAAGGTTGGGCTATTTTGCAAAGTAAATGATAAAATAAAAGTGTTGGAATATTCTGATTTGCCAAAAAAATTTCAAGAACAGCATGATGCAAATGGCGATTTAATTCACATTGCAGGCAGTGTTGCTATACATATTTTTTCTTTAGATTTCATTGAAAATTTTGCAGGAGCTAATGCAAATTTTAAAATGCCTTTTCATAGGGCAGATAAAAAAATTCCTTTTGTTGATTCTAATGGAAACAAAGTAAAACCAGAATCTTCTAACGGTGTAAAGTTTGAAACTTTTGTTTTTGATGCTTTAGAATTTGCAAAAAATCCTGTAATTATCGAGGCTAGTAGGTTAGAAGAATTTGCTCCTGTAAAAAACGCATCAGGTGAAGATTCTCCGCAAACTTGCAAAGAAGCACAAATTAAACAATTTGCAAAGTGGCTTGAATTGTCAGATTCTGGTATCAAATTATCTGGTGGGATGCCTTCTTTTGACGTAGAAATTAGTCCGCTTTTTGCTGCGAACAAAAATGATTTTTTAGAAAATTATTCTTCAATCAAAAATTCTTTAGATGTCTCAAAGTCCTTTTATTTAGAGTGATTCGTCCACTTTGAAAAAGATATTTCCTTGACAGAGAAATGCGTTTTTTTGAAACTCAAAGCACTTTGCATATCGCTTGATATGCTGATTATATAACCTAGGAATCTTATGAGAATTATTTATTTAATGATGTTTCTTTCTTGCATTTCGCTCTATGCAAAAAAGCATCCTAACGTGGTTTACTTTTTTTCTGACCAACAAAATGTAAAAACTATCAATTGCTATGGCGCTGTAAATCAGCACACGCCTAATATAGACTCATTGGCTTCTCAAGGCATAATGCTCGAAAATGCTATCAGTTCTTGGCCTGTGTGCAGTCCCTACAGAGCGATGATGCTAACAGGCAAATATCCTTTTAACAACGGCGTTGTTACTAATTCCGCTGAGATTTACAAAGGTATTCCAACTATGGCTGAGTTCTTCAAAAAGCAAGGCTATATGGTCGGTTATAGTGGAAAATGGCACTTGTATTTTGGTGGAATGACGGACGTTCCTGAAGAGGATAGATGCGGTTTTGACGACTATTGGGAAGAAGTTTTTCCTCTCAAATACAGGAAAAATGGTCTACCTAAGCAGTACAGAACAGAGGGCAAAAAAGGCAGTTACTTCGCAGGTTATAATATAGACAGAGGTATCGATTTTATCGAAATGGCAGTTGAAGCAGGCAAGCCATTTTTAGCTGTGATATCAGTAAATCCGCCACATCCTCAATACTTTGCGCTTGAATCAGACTTGGCAAGAAAGCCTTCCGAAACTGTAATTCCGTACTCTTCTTATGGCACGAATCCTTTCAATATGCCATCGGGTGCTCCTTACAATTTCAAGCCTCCGGCAGACACAGCTCAAGATATTTTTGAAAATAAAGAATCTTTTATCGAAAATGTTTTGCGTCCTTACAACGCGTCTTGTGAGGCTATTGATGTTGACTTTGGTAGGCTTGTCCAAAAGCTCAAAGATTTGGGAATCGAAAAAGATACTATTCTCATCTACACTTCTGATCACGGCGATATGATGGGCGCTCACAATATGGTAAACAAGTATCAACCATTTGAAGAGAGTATTAAAGTTCCATTTATCATTCGTTATCCTGCGAAACTAAAGGCAAATGTTTCTAGCGATGTTCTGCTGAGTCCTATCGACATTCTTCCTACGATTCTTGATCTTGCAGACATTAAGTACGACGCAAAGCAATTCGACGGAATCAGCTTAGTTCCTGCGCTTCAGGGCAAAAAGGATGCCATAGATAATGATGCAGTTTTGATTATGAACATCACAGGACCTGTTTGGCGTGGTGTTCGCACAAAGCAATTCACCTACTGTGAAATGAACGGCAGAGAGTGGTTTTTGTGCGACAACATCAAAGACCCAGATCAAATGGTAAATCTAATCAAAGACTCTGAGTATGCAGACACAAAAGAAAAGCTAAAGGCACGTATGCAAGAACTCCTTATTGACGCTGGCGACGAAGCTTATCAACACGTCAGAGATGTTCCTAAATATAACGAATTAGTAGAACGTACATACAAAGATCGTCTCGCCGAATGGGAACTCAATAATCCCACCAAAGAATCCCTAATGTACCACTACATTCCTAAAAAAACTAAATAAAAAATAAGAAAAATTCAGCTAAAAAATGCACCTTTTTTTATTAGAATGGGAAGAAGATTGGAATAAAGATTACGCTTATGAGGAGGACGATTAGGCAGAATGGGACGCCTACTTTAACGAAGTCCATAAATGAGTATCTTCCTGGGACGAGGACTAGAGTGTTAACTGGGGATGATATGGGTGTCATAAATGCGGCCGATGCGCCGATTGCAATTGCCATTGCGAAGGGATAGGGCGATACATCCAGCATATTTGCTGATGCAACTGCGATAGGTGCTAGCAAAACGGCTGTGACTGTATTTGAAATAAAGAGACCTGTAATCATTGTAAATCCGACTATAGCTGCTAGAACTATTCTAGGCCCTGCTTCTCCGAACGCGGCAAGAAGAGCATCTGCTGCCATAGTTACGCCACCTGTTTTTTCAAGAGCTGTAGCAAAAGGCATCATACCTATAATCAAAATTATGCTAGGCCAGCTGATGCTTTTGTATGCGCTTTCCATAGTTATGCATTTGAAAAATATCATCAAAAAGCATCCGATGAAAGCCGCAAGAGCATTAGGTACAACGCCTGTTATCATTAGCGATACCATAAACAAAACGCTACCTATTGCATAGGGTGCTTTGCCTGGAGCCGCGACAGCTCTATCTATTTCTTCTGGAAGATTTAGAATGACAAAATCGTTTCCTGCGGCTTGCAACTTAGAAACATTTTTCCAAGGGCCAACAAGAAGGATAGTATCGCCTGCTAAAAATTTTTCGTTAACAATATCACATTTTAAAGCCTTATGATTTCGTCGAATACCGAGTATGTTCATTCCATAAGTCGAGCGAAATTTAGACTCGATAGAATTTTTTTCTAGCAAAGAAGAGTCTGGAGAAATCATAATTTCTACCATTCCGATTTCTGCATCTGCACGGTCGAATCTTACGCCAGCGAGAGCTTCGCGCGTGAGCAATAAATCTTTGGACATTTTTTCAATCAGCTCAATATCGCCATTTGTGTCGGCAAGAAAAGCGTCGCCCGCGTGGATTTGTGTTGTCGCAGAAGGGTCGATGAGTCGTCGAGCAAGTCCGCGTCCGCGTTCGATCGCAATAAGGTTTGTGCAGTAGTCTTTGTTCAAAGAAAAATCGCGAAGAAGCTTGCCTATCATTGGTGATCCGTGTCCTACGATAAACAATGCTTCTCTATTTCCTAGCGCATATTCGCGAGAGAAATCTGCAAGAGTAGAACGTTTTTTTGCATTCTTTGGTGTGTTATCTTTACTGCCTAAAAATCTTTTCGCATAGAGCATATATATTATGCCAACGAACAAAACAATCAAACCTATGGGCGTAACGTCAAAGAACCCAAAACCTTTGATTCCTTCACGAATCAGCGCACTATTCATAATCATATTCGGAGGTGTTGCAACCAAAGACATCATACCACTTATCAAGCCCGCAAAGCTCAATGGCATCATCAGTTTTGATGGAGATATTTTTAGCTTGGCGCAAATGCTCAATACGATAGGAATGAAAATAGCGACAATGCCAGTAGAGCTCATAACTGAACCGATAACTGCAACTGAAATCATTAAATAAATTATAAGTTTTGTTTCGCTACCAGATGCTTTTTTTACAATCCAGTCACCAACATTGTGTGACACTCCTGTGCGAACAAGACCTTCTCCTACAACAAACATCAGCGCAATTAGCATTATGCTTGGGTCGCCGAATCCGAGTAGAACATCGGGGAATTCGACCAAGCCAAAAAGAGGCAACGCAATGATTGCCATTAATGCAACAATATCAATACGCGGCTTGTTCATGATAAACATAAACACGCAAATCACAAGTAGAGATAAAACTAATACTAAATTAAAATCCATAGTGGGGGTTATAGAATTTTCAAAGTTGCACCGAAAATCAGTGTGATTATCAATGCAATTTATAAAAAATCATTTGGCTTAATTCGTTATAGTTAAAAGAATTCTCTTTCAAGGTTAAAATAGGGAAAAATCAGTAACGCTGGCAAAATAGACATATAAAAAGTCTGAAAGAACTTTTTTTGATTTATGAATTGCAATTTAGTGTAGATTTTATTTCTTAAATCAAGCTGGATTTGTATGTCGGAAATAAAGAATAAAAATATTCTCATAACAGGAGGAGCAAGAGGTCTTGGAAAAGCAATGGGACAAATTGCTCTTGCGCGTGGTGCGAATCTAATAATTTGGGATGTAGATAAAGATTCTTTAGACGCTACTTTTGCAGAATTTTCCAAGTATGGAAAAGTTCAAACGTATCATATAGATATAAGCGATAGTAAGAAATGCGCAGAAATTTTTGCTCTTACAAAACAAAATTGTGGGAATATAGATATCTTAATTAACAACGCAGCAGTTGCTGTTGGCAAATATTTTTGCGAACATACAAGTGATGACATTGCACAAATGATAGATGTAAATCTTCTTGCTTCAATGAATATAGCAAGACTTATTTTGCCTGATATGATAGAGCAAAATAGCGGGCATATATGTAATATATCTTCATGTGCAGGGTTGATAGGTTCGCCAAAAATGTCTGTGTACGCTGCAAGCAAATGGGCGATTTTAGGTTGGTCTGAAAGTTTGAATGTGGAAATGAAACGTCTCAAAAAAAACATCAAAATCACCAGCATTCTTCCTTATTATATGAACACAGATATGTTCAAGAGCGTAGAATCTACCGTTCCGATTTTAGATTCAGAAAAACTTGCTGGTTCGGTAATTTCTGCGATTGAAAAAAATCTATCAACACTTGGAATGCCTTGGAGTATGCGTCGTATTCGCTTGCTTCAAGCGGTGCTGCCAAGAAAGATTTTCGACTTTTTCCTAGATAAATTTTTTGGAATTTATCGTGCCGCAGAAAGTTTTAAAACTCCCTGATAAAAATTTCTGATGACAATTTCTGATGACAATTTCTGATGTAGTTAAAAAACAATATTCGTATTTTAATAGCAAGGAATGCGAGTGCAAAAATATAGATTTTAGAATCAAACAGCTTTGTATTCTTGAAAGTACTATACGCAAAAATGAAAGCGCGCTTTCAGAGGCTGTATATAAAGATTTCAAGAAATCTAAAACAGATGTTTTTTTTAGCGAACTAAGTTTGATTTATTCTGAAATTCGTTTTGCAAAAAAGAATTTGCGCAAGTGGGCAAATGCAAAAAAAGTAAAAACGAATCCTATAAATTTTCCTGCAAAAAGTTTTATAATTCCTGAACCGCTTGGAGTCTCTCTTATTATAAGTGCTTGGAATTATCCATTGATGTTGTCTTTTGCTCCTGTTGTTTCGGCTATTTCAGCGGGATGCACGATGATTTTAAAACCAAGTGAAATTGCTAAAAATTCAAGCGTAGCTATCGCAAAAATTGTACGCGAAAATTTCGATGCAAAATATTTTTCTGTTATAGAAGGTGGCGTTGAAGAAACTCAGGAATTATTGAATCAAAAATTCGATAAGATATTTTTTATAGGTAGCAAAAAAGTCGGCAGAATTATTTATGAATCAGCTGCAAAAAACCTGACACCTCTTACTCTTGAACTCGGAGGTAAAAGTCCAACATTTGTTACACAAAATGCAAATCTAGATATTTGTGTTAAAAGACTTGTTTGGGCAAAATTTCTTAATGCAGGGCAAACTTGCATAGCGCCTGATTACGTGCTTATTCATAAATCTGTAAAAGAAGAATTTTTGAATAAATTAAAATCTGAAATTGAAAATGTAAAATATTCAATAGAGCAGGGAAATTACGTTCAGGTTATAAATGATAAAAATATGCAAAGGTTAATTGCATTGCTCGACAAAGAAAAAGTTTTTTTCGGCGGAAATTATGATATAGGTACTCGATATTTTTCTCCGACTATAATGCAAAAAATTTCTTTTGAAGATACAGTTATGCAAGAAGAAATTTTCGGACCAATTTTGCCTGTGATAGAGTATGAAAATTTAGATGAGATAATTGCAAAAATTAAATCATTACCTAAGGCTCTTGCTTGCTATGTTTTTAGTTCAGATAAAAAAGAGCAAGAGAGTATTTTAAGAGAGCTTTCGTTTGGTGGCGGATGTGTCAATGACGCACTTATGCATATCTCTAATAATACTCTTCCCTTTGGTGGAGTGGGCGAAAGTGGCTTTGGTTCTTATCGCGGTGAGGCGGGATTTAAAAGTTTTTCTCACTACAAAAGCATCTTAAATAAATCAACTTACTTTGAATTGCCTTTTAAGTATATGTTCCGCAAGCGCGGAAATAAAAAAGATTAGCTTTTGTTTTTAGCGAATAGCTTCAAGTAAGGCTTTAGGATTATTTTGTGCAACTCTCAAGAGTGTTACAGCTGCGCCAGTTGGGTTTCTGTGTCCTTGTTCCCAGTTTCTTAAAGAGGCTAAGCTTATTCCAAATGCCTGAGCGAATTCACTCTGTGTAAGTTTAAGATTTTTTCTTATAGAGGCAATTTCTTCTTTTGTGAAATTCTCTTTTTTTGCTTGAGATTCGGAAGAGATGATTTCCTTAATAGTCTCTTTTACAGATATTTTCGTAGGATTTTTCTCTTTAGAATCAACACTTGTAGGCGCAAATAAAAGAGGCTCATAATCTGTGTTTTCGTCTCTATTACTAGAGTTTGAGTAGGAGCCAAAAATTGCATTTTCAGAATTCATAGCCCCTACTATGTCGTTGACGTATAGATTGTCAACTATAATTTATGATAGAAACTTACTTTCTCGCAGTCTTATAGTAGTGTGACATCATAGTTTTATACAGGCTATTTAAATGACGAATAGGTACGTAAGGTTTATCGCCTATTTTTGAACCCTTTGTATCAAAAGTAATAGTGTCTTTGTCTATAGATATTGTGAGCTTTGCATCTTGTCCTCCGCGAGAAATTGAAGCTTTTATAGGATTACCCGCATCTGAGATTGTCCATTTTTTTGCACGCAAAGCAATCATTGCAGCTTTATGGAGATCATCGCCGCTCATAGGCATTGCACTATGCACTACTTTTGTATCACCTTCTGCGGCTTGTTTATATCCTAGTTCAGTTGTGTAAGTTGTGCAGGCATTTGTCGAAAATAATGCGTACAATCCAATTAACAAAATAACGATTTTTTTCATAATAATAATTTCCTTTAAGTGGAAAATTGTATCTTTGATTCATCGAAAATGTCAAGCGATTTGCCTTTACAATAATAGATTAAATTGTAGCTTCAAACCCAATGATAGGAAAAGTTTTAGGTGGAATTATTGGAGCAGTAATTGCAGGTCCTTGGGGCGCTGTCGCAGGTGCAGTTATCGGGCATATTCATCTTGATTCTGGAAGCTCCAATTCACCTTTACCAGAGGCTGAATCAGCAGATTTTAGAGAAAGCAGGTTGCTGTTTTTAGAGTTTTTATGCCAAGCATCTGCCAAGATTGCGCGAAGCAAAGGATTTATCGACAAAAATGATATTACTGAACTTGAAAAACTTTTTGTTGAATTAAAACTCTCTCCAGAAACAAGAACAAAAGCGATTGCATATTTTAAGTCGTCTACGAACAACTACTCTCTTGAAAAAATTATTAGCGTATTTGCTCTTCAATTTCCGACAAAAGAAATGCGACTTATTATGTTTAATGTTCTTTTGCGAATCAGTCTTGCAGATGGCTCTATGTCTAAAGAAGAGCTCTTGCAATTGGAAAAAGTTATAGAAATTTTAAAACTAGACTCAAAACTTTTAAATGAATTTCGCTCAAGCTATTCTAGCGGAACCAGAGGTTATAGCTATCAAGAAAGTTCACAAAATTATCAAAGATATACAGGTTCGCAAGGTTCCCAGTCAAGCTATCGCGGTTACTCGTCAGAACACGCAACAGACTATGCAATTCTTGGAATCGAACCAAACGCCACTCTTGACGAAATAAAAAAAGCGTATCGCGCAAAATGCAAAGAACTTCATCCTGATATTCTGCGTAGCAAAGGCATCGGCGATTACGCAATGAAAATTATCGAAGAAGAACTCCGCCGCATAAACGAAGCCTATTCCAGACTCACAAAATAAAAAAAAAAGATAAAAAATAATTTATTTTAAAAGGCGCATTTTTTTAATAAGAATTCTTATTAATAAAATGCCCTTTTGTTTATATTTATTTTTTATAAGCGGAGTTGGAAGAGGGAGTTAATGGCTTTTTTCATTTCATTTTCGGTGAGCCATACTTTTGCTTGGGGGAATATTACGAGATATTCGTTAGTAGTTTTGTTATAACCTACGATTAGTCCATTGTCGCGGTAGATGGTTTTTGGGAAGTCTTTTACGCCTGATTTACGGAGAGCTGTAACCCATTCTTTCATATCGCCTTCGCTTGGACGCTCTTTGGTGCGAGATAGTATCACTGTTTCGTAGAAGTTACTAGCTTGGAACCAACCGAATACAGGGAGTCCGTTATCGATTTTTTGGCGTACATTATTTGCGCTAAAGTTCAGCTTTGCAAAGTTTAGATTTTGAGTTGCGAAGTACGCGGAGACTCCTTCCATTAGACTATCAATTGGTCTTGAACCGTCGGCATCTCTTTTAGCTTTTGAGTTGATGATTTTTGCGAATTTTTGGAAATCAGAATTCTCGTCAACATAGCATAGCAGATAAATCAAGGAGAATGGAATATCAGAGATTTCTCTTAAGCTTACTTCTGGTTTTGGCGGAGGCGCAATTATGACATCGCCATTATCTAGTCTTTGAACTTTTTCAGAAAGAGCAGTTTTGATTTCTGCTTTTGTACGTTTGGTAGCATCTTTTGCGTCATCTTGAGCCGAGCACATTAATGAGCCAAGGGCTAGGAAAAGAGTTAATAGGTATAGCTTAATTTTCATAAATTTCATATCTGTTTACGGGAACGATTGTAGAATAATATAAAAAAATTACAAGCGTAAATTGTAGATGATATTTGCTGATTTTTTAACTTCGTCATCAGTCATCCAAACTTCTGTGGAGGTATCAAATCGCACGAAATATTCACTGGTAGTTTTGTTGTAGCCTACGATAATAGCGGGGACAACGCTTGCGCGTTTGCCATTAGATTCGTATGCTATATTTTTTAATTCTAATTTACGTAGACGTGTAGACCAATCTTTCATATCTCCAGTGAGTGGACGAAGATGAGTTCTTTCTGTGATTTCATTTTCGTATTGTTCAGATTTGTAAAACCAAGCAAAGACAGGAATTCCAGTATCTATCTTGCCTCGCACGGCATTGGCTGTAAAAGTTACGGATGCAAAGTTAACATTTTCAGTAGCAAATGCGCTTGTTACTGCTGGCATTGTGGTCTTTAAAGATGTGATTGTAGTTGTGTCAGGTGCCTTTGATTTGAGTGCCTTTGCAAACTTTTTTATATCAGTTTTTGGATTTATATAACTTAACAAAAGCAAGAGCGTAGAGTTGATTTTATCAGTATCTTCGACATCCCATTTTGGAATTTTAGGACGTTCAAGAACAATATCTCCATTTGCTTCGGTCGCGACTTTTTTAGACATAGCTTCGCGCTTTTCAGCTCTTGTGAGTTTGCCAGAATCTTTAGCAGAATTGTCTTGTGCAAAAATATTGTTTGCACACAAAATTAAAACAACGAAAAATAAGGTCTTAACAAATGCTTTCACGATACGAGTATGATGCAAAAGTATCGTAAAAAGTCAATATGGATTGTATTCCTTTATACTAATTCAAGAGTTGCAATGCTCTCGATATGGCGTGTTTGCGGGAACATATCGAATGGCTGAACTTTGAGTAGTTTGTAGTTGTTCTTTGTTAAGAATGCGATGTCTCTTGCTTGAGTGTCTGGGCCGCAAGAAACATAGACCAATTTTTTTGGTGCATATCTGCAAAGCTGTTCGAGAAAATCTGTGCTGCATCCCGAGCGAGGGGGGTCGATAATCATAGAACAATCAGAGGCAGGGAATTTTATTTCTTTAAAAATTTCTTCCGATGAGCCTATCATAAACTCGCAATTTTTTACGTTGTTTATTTTGGCGTTAGCATTCGCGCACATTATAGATTTTGAACTTATTTCTACGCCAGAAACTTTTTCAAAGTGTTTAGCGGCACATAAGCCAAAGAGTCCAACACCGCAGTAGGCATCGACTAAAAAGCGTGATCCTTTAGCTTCTTCAATTGCATAATTTATAAAATCTGGAAGAATGTAGGGATTGTTTTGGAAAAAATCTCCTGCGCCAAATTGAAAAGAAAAATCGTCTACACGAGTTGTAACAATAGCATTGTTGTCTTGAACAACGCCTTCAAAACAGTCGCGCAAAAGAATAGTTCCGCCACGTTTTAGTTTATGAGAAATTTTTTGAATATCTTCGCGAGCCTTGATTAACTCTGCATTTATAGATTCAGATGCAATAGGGCAATGAGGAACATCTACCAAGGTACGACGACGTCCTTGCATAATAAAGCCAATTGGCATCGATCCATCTTTGCCTGGTTTTTCGTAGTGAGGCGTAAGTTTTGAGCGATATCCAGAAGTTTTTGGTGAGGGATATGTAGGACAAATGTCTATTTTGACTCCACCAATTCTCTCGAACAAATCGCCTATTTGCTTTTGCTTATACTTTAATTGAGCTTCGTATTTTAGATGTTGATACTGGCATCCACCGCATTTTTCGAAGAGAGGGCAGAATGCTTTTTCACGTTCGGAAGAAGCTTCGATAACTTCAATTAAATCTGCTTCAGAATAATTTTTATGATTTCTAAAAATCCTAGCTTTAACTTTTTCTCCAGTCAGAGCAAAGGGAACAATCACAACAAAGTTGTCTATTCTACCGACGCCAGAGCCCAGATTATTTAAATCAGAAATATCCAAGATTATTTCCTGACCATAGCTAAAAGGTCCTTCGACAAAATTTTTAGGTTGCGCTTTGTTCATAAATTTATGGACTATCTTTTAAATTAGCTTCACTTTGTCAAAATCAATATGGAAGATATCATAAAAAGCAGACAAAATCCGCGAGTGAAAATGCTTGCGAAACTTCAAGAGCGCTCTGGCAGACGTAATCTCGGACGATTTGTTGTAGAGGGTTTGCGCGAGATTGAGCGCGCTATGGCTGCGGGGGCTCCTATTGAAGAACTTTATTTTTGTGAAGAGCTTTTTAAAAGTGTAGTGCATAAAAATTTTCTTGAAAATGTGTCTAAAAAAATTCCTGTGTGCGCTTTGGCAGAGGGCGTTTTTGAAAAAGTTTCTAATCGCGAGGGTTGCGATGGGCTTCTTGCGGTGTCTTTGCAATGGGGTATTACTCTTGAAGATATAGAGTTTTCTAAAAACACTCCCAAACTGATTTTAGTTGCCGATTCGATTGAAAAACCTGGGAATCTTGGGGCACTATTGCGTAGTGCAGATGCGGTGAGAGCAGATGCTGTAATATTGTCTGATTCTGTCGTAGATGTTTTTAATCCTGCGGTTGTACGTGCGAGTCAGGGGGCTATGTTTAGTATGCAAATTGCAAATGCCTCTTTTAATGATTGCGTGAAATTTTTGTCTCAAAATAAAATCAAAACATTGGCAATGTCTTTGAATGCAAAGGAACTTGTTTGGGATTCTGATTTGTCTGGCGACATTGCAATTGTTGTAGGCAGTGAAAAAGATGGGCTTTCTCAAGAATGGATTAGTGCCTGCGATAAAGAATTAAAGTACCCTATGTATGGCGGTGCAGACAGTTTGAATGTAAACGTTGCAGCTTCAATTGCTTTATACGAAAAACGCAGGACAGATTACAAAAGCGGATTAAGAATTTAATTCTTTTTTCTTTGAGAAAAATCCAGACAAAATCCAGACTAAAATAATTGCAGTTAGGCTAAAAAAGTAGCCAACGATTTCGTGCATTAAATAATAATTCGATTTTCCGACAACAGGAAAGAGCATAACAATAGTGCAGATTCTAAGCGCATTTGCTAGGAGTGCAATTGCAATAGAAGTTAAGATATATCCAAATTTTTGTAAGAAAGAGCTGTATTTAAATATCGCGAAAATCAAAGACAATATAAGGCAGCTTGTGAGTATTCCAAATCCATTGCACTGTTGAGCTACAGTAAATGTTCCGCTATTTTGAGCGCGAAGAATCAGTTGCTCGCCACCGACAAGAACAAGCTCAGAGCTAACATTTATAAAAGACAAAAGTTGCTTTGCAAAAAGTCCTGAAAATATGCGCATAGGCATATCGAAAAAAGGCATAAAAATTAGAGCAACTAGGTAGGTATAAAATCCAAAACCAACTGCATAAATTAATCGCAAAAAATTTTCTTTAACAAATAAAATGGCAATGCTTTGTAAAAGAAAAACTAATCCTGCAGGCAATAAAAAGACAGGATAAATATTCATAGCCCCAAGTACAAACGCCAAGTAAGCAAGTCCTAGCATAAGAAAAGCGCGTTTTTTGAATCGTGCATTTTTATGGAATTGAATCCTAGAATCTAAGCCAATTATTATAGAAGTGATAACAATAACAAAAAAAGAATCTCTTATTTGTACAGCGTTTATGCCAGCTTGAAAGAACAAAAAAATCATCGGTGCAAATGCCAATATGGCAAAAAAATATGCCAAAATTTCAAAGCCCGAAAGTTTGTTATTGTCTGATTGCATTATCTATCCGACATCACAAAAACTCTATTAGTTCCTAAAATTTAAACTTTTTCAAAAACGTCAACTCTTGCTGGCGGAATATTAATCAAAACGCGCGAGCAATTTATATGACGCATTTTTTTGAATCCTAAGTCTGAAGGCTTACGATTTAAGTTATATGTAAATTGAATGAATCTGCCACCTGAAGGCAATAAATCTTCTACTTTAGTTAAGATTTCTGTTACTACATCTTTTGGTAAGCTCAAAAGAGGCAAGCTAGATACAAATGAGCAGGGAATTAAATTTCTTTCTGCTAAAAAAGAATCTATACTTACAGCGTTCTCATTCAAAATATTTGTGTGAGGGAATTTGTTTTTTAAAACGCTATATAATTTTGAATCGAGCTCAAAAGAATACAAAAGTTTTGGGTCAAAACCTAAATTTAAAATTTCTTTTGTTACTGCTCCTGTGCCTGCACCAAGTTCTACAATCACGCCTGTTGTTGCGTTTTTGTTTATAGACTTTGCCATTTTGCGCGAAAGCTTTTTTGAACTAGGGCAGACTGCGCCTGTTGATTTTGGATTCAAAACAAAGCGAGTAATAAATTTTATTGTATCTAAAGGCATATTATTGTTGTGGCTGATATATGTCGTGAAGGCGGATTAATCCAAGAGCTTTTCCATTTTCGTCTATGACTGGTAATACTGATAATCTTTTGTTTGATGGGCGATGTTCCATTAGTGCAACAGCTTCTGCGAGTGCATCGTTTGAAGAAATATTTACAGGTTTTTTTGTCATAATTTCTTCGCAGAATATCTCGTAGATATTCACATTTTTATTTAAGGCTCTACGTATATCTCCATCTGTGATTAAGCCGATTAAATTAGAATCATCATCTAAAATGCAAGCTGCGCCCGTTGGTTTTTCTGTCATAGAAACTAAGACTTCACCAAACTTTGTGTCTTTCTTTGCGCAAGGGCAAGAGGCAAGGGCGATCATTACGTCGGAAACTTTCAAAGACATATTGCGTCCGAGTTGTCCCGCAGGGTGAAATTTTGCAAAATCTTTTTGAGTAAAATTACGTGCTTTCATTAACGCGCAAGCAAGCGCGTCGCCCAGTGCAAGAGCCGATATTGCAGAGCTTGTAGGCACGATTCCAAGAGGGTCGCTCTCTGAATCAACAGATGCATTCAAAACTATATCAGCATCTTTTGCCATAGGCGAATCTATATTACCTAGCAGTGCAATTAATGGAGAATTGAATTGTTTTAATGTTGGCATCAATCGCACGCACTCAACGGTAGAACCACTGTTTGAAATCAAAATAGTAGGATCACCTGCTTCGTAAATCCCTAAGTCTCCGTGTACAGCGTCGCACGCGTGCAAGAACACAGCAGGTGTTCCGGTGCTAGACATTGTTGCAGCAATTTTTTGTGCTATAAGTCCAGATTTACCAACTCCACAAATTACTATTTTACCTTTATGATTTACTATGGTTTTTACAGCTTCATCAAAAGAAGAGTCTATACGAGTTACTAAGTCGCTCAAGCACTGAGCTTCTTTTTGTATAGAGTAGCGGGCAGCTTCTAAATAATTCTGATTATTTTGCATTTGTTAGAAATTTTTTGTTTTTAAAAGTTGGGTAGCGTTTTCTAGATCTTGAGGGGTATCTATGCCTATGCTTTCGTAGTTGCTTTCGATAAGGGAGAATTCAAAGCCATTATCTATGAAGCGCAATTGCTCTAGCATTTCACAATTTTCTAGAGCAGAAGATTTGAATGTACCATATTTTTCTAGCACATTACGTGAGTAGCCGTAGATACCGATGTGTCGAAAAAAAGATGTTTTTTGTAGCCATTTTGAATGGTCTGGTTCTCCGCGAACAAAGGGCAGAGGGCTACGGCTAAAATAGAGAACTTTACCTTCTGAATTTTTCAAAACTTTTACTATATTAGGATTCGTCAGTTCTAGAGCGTTTTTTATAGGAGATGCACAAGTAATCAAATCGCAATTTGTTTTTTGACGAAGAGCTATCATTGAATCAATCAATGTGCTTGGAATAAAAGGTTCATCGCCTTGAACGTTGATAATAAAGTCTTCAGAAATTTTGTCGAGCGCCTCAACTATACGTTCTGTGCCGTTTTGACATTGAGGCGAAGTCATTATGCAATTTGCATTTATGCCTTTTGCAAAGTCAGAAATTTCTGAGCTATCTGTCAAGATATATACATTGTTAGCGTATATAGATTTTTTGCACGATTCATAAACGTGCTCTAGAACCCGCTTACTTCCTAGCGTTGCAAGTGGCTTGCCTGGAAAGCGAGTAGATGCCATTCTTGCAGGAATTGCTAAGGCGAATGTCATAGACATACAAAGAAATCCTTATTGCTTTTTAGATTTTCAGATAAGCGAATATTTTTTTCAGTAGCTTTATCTATGTCTTTCCAGAACTCTTTGATTTCAGAAATACCTTCGTTGCTAGGTTCATAGAAGTACACGCGCCAAATAGCAAAAAGACTTATCAAAATGAATATGAAGCCAAATGTGCGAAAAAAAATTACGTATTTACGTTTTGATGTTCCGGTTCTGTAAAAAACTGAATTCTTATATTTTTCCTCATAAGTTTCTGACTTTCTGAATAAAAAGAATATTCCGAACAACATAGGTAAAATGACTATTGCAAGTTCGAGTACGGTTAAAAGCACTGGGTATATATTGCGGAAAATATGCATAGATAAATTTGTATGATTTGATGGCTTAAGAGTAGTATTAGATTCTTGCATTTCAAGGCAAAAATTCAGCAAAGATTGCGTTAAAAAGATTGCATAAAGATATGAAGTTTTGCGAAAGTATTTTTAATGATAGTGCATTTATATAAAAACACAAGTCCGCAAGAAAATATGCAAGAAGATTTGCATTTATTGAGTTTGTGTGCAGAGAGTCAAAAAGTGCATTTGAGATTTTATGGCTGGTTGCCAAATTCTTTTACTTATGGAAGGTTTCAAGATGAGAAGTTAGTAAAGGCTCTTTTACCCTCTGATTCCTTGATTGCAAGACGCCCTACCGGTGGAGGACTTGTAGATCACCGTAATGATATTACCTATGCTTTGGCTATTCCACAAAGTTCGAATCTTTATAGAATCAAAGCAATAGATTCGTACAAAATTTTGCATACTGCAATTGCCTCTGTTGCGAAAAACTTCGGATTCAATGCGTTTTTGAATGAAGCAGAGAGCGTAAAAACTCAATCTTTAGCGCAGTGCTTTGTGTATCCTTCAAAATTTGATGTTTTGATAGACGGCAAAAAATTTGCAGGAGCTGCGCAAAAGAGAAATAAATTAGGACTTTTATTTCAAGGTTCGCTAGATAAAAATCTGCTTTCAGACAAAGTGTCAGAAAGCGACTTTGTCGAGGAATTGAAAAAATCATTTGCTAATATTTTTTGCGACTAGAGTTTGATAAACTGGTAGTATTCTTTGGAATTGTGAGACTTCTTCAAAAGGCAGAACTTCATTCTCCAAAATTCTCCATTTATCGTGTGTCGAAAAAATTTCTTTAGTCCAATCAAAGTATTCATTGAAATCTGTTCTATAATATAGAATGCAGTTTTTCGCAGAATGTTTTGCAAGAAGATCAAGGAATTCGTTTTGAATGAGTCTTCGTTTGTGATGTCTTGCTTTAGGCCAAGGATCTGGGAACATTATAAATATTTTTGTAAGACTGATTTCTTTTGGCAAAGCTTCAAGAAATTCAGAGGCTTCCGCTTTTACAAAAAAAGCATTGCTAGCATTTTTTAATCCTGCTCGGCGTTGAGCATCTTTTACGCGTTTGCTAATTAAATCTATTCCAAAACAAAGCTCACTAGGGTAGTTTGCAGCGTACGCGCTCAAGTAATGACCTTTACCGCAACCGATTTCGAGACTCATTTCTTTTTTGTCTTTGCAAAGCTCAAGCAAGTTTTGCGCGAGTGCTTCTATTCGCGATTTTCTTCTTTGTAAAACTTCTTCTATTTCTAAGCTCATAATAATTTTTCAATCACAAAATACGAATCTTGATTTTTATACAAACTTTTTATACACACTATCTACAATGGATATTTTTAAAACTCAAAAGGCTTTTATGCTCTTTGGATTAAATGCTAATCAGCGTTCAGTCAGAGGAGCATATTTATTTATTGGAACTTATTTTTTCGCGACTCTTTTTGCTGCGATAATTACGCCTCCTGTATTTTGGCTTTTTGAATACTTGCATACAGCTTTTCCAGATAACGCTGTAATTGCAAAATGGGTAAGTTCAAAAGGCATAAATGTTTTTTTTGATAGGTTAAGATGGATTCCTATTATTATAGCTTTACCTTTTTTGTTCAAAGCTTGTGGTCTTTACAGCGCTAAAGAGGCAGGATTGATTTTCAATAAAAGAACTCTTTATATATTCTTAAGATATTTTCTATTTGGTATTTTATTAGCAGGATTTATTTTTGCTCTTCAGGTTGCCTTCACGGAGATTGAATTAAAAGACTTTTCTTCTAAGATAATAACGGGGATTTCTTTTGCTCTTTTGGGAGCTTTGGTTGTCGGATTTTTAGAAGAAATTATATTCCGATCTTTAATAATGCGTTCTTTTTATACAGCTTGGGGTGCAAGTATGGGGGTTATATTATCTTCATTATTTTTTGCTTACAAGCATTTCAAAGTTCCAAGCTCTGTGTTTCAGGAAATCTCAGAGGGTGTTCACACAGCGAACTGGTATACCGGCTTTCAGGTTGCTTACTATGATAGTATAGGAATTTTTCTGCAATTTAGTGCTGCAAAGTTTGTATCTTTATTTTTGTTTGGAGTATTGCTTTGCGTAGCGTATATAAGAACAAAAACCCTCTATGCATCTATTGCTTTACACGCAGGTATAGTTTGGACGATGCTCTCTTACAAAAAAATATTTGAAATTTTGCCTGACGAGCTAAGAAATTTTTTCGGTAGCTCGGCTATGACAGATTCATATTTATCGATGATTTTGTTATTTTTATTGATATTAATCTTCACTTTTTGGAATAAAAAAGCTCCGAATCAGCTCTCAAAGCAAGATTGAAGAAAATCAAGAGAAAAATGCAAATGTCGCTATTTTTTTTCAAAAAAATAAAATGTGAATAAGTTGTTAAAAAGTTATGCTTGAAAGAACAAAAAAATTAATAAATCATAGGCAATAAATCAGAGAAAGCATTGAAAAACATCTTTTGCCCCTTTGGTTTAATATGAGGGCTTTTGCTTCTCGTATTTCATAACTTTTAAATTATAAACAATTTACGCGTGCAAAACAATTTTACAGCCGAAAAAAAGCCTTTCAACAGGCTTGAAAAGAAGCTTCTCAGGACATTGATGTCAACGGTGGGGCTTCTAGACTCGATTTTCGCTCAAAATTGTGAATAAGTATGCTCAATATCTTAAATGCAAGACTTTAATCAACAGCTAACCCAGTCTCAAGTGTGGGACTTTGCAAGGGAGGAATTATCCAAAATAATCGCTCCTCAAGACTTTGCGAACTGGTTTGCTCCTATATCTTTACTTCCTTCAACTGATGACACTTACTTTTTGGGTGTTGACGATGAATTTACTGCTCTTTGGATTAGAGAAAATTACTTAGATATCATAAGACACAATATTGCTATGATTCTAGGTGCTAGTGTTCAAGTTGAAATTAAAACTTTGGAAACTTCTGAGATTGCTCAGCCTAAAGTGGTTCCCGAGCGTCCTGTTTACGAGCCTGCGAAGCTTAAGGCTATTTTGCCAAGCAACATTATTGCAAGTAATACTTTCGATAGTTTTGTTATAGGAGAGGGAAATAGTTTTGCTCATGCTGCTGCTTTGGCTGTGGCTTCTAAGCCTGGGCAAGCGCACAATTTGCTTTGCATATATGGTTCTACTGGTCTTGGTAAGACTCATTTGATGCATTCTATTGCTCATTTTATTTTTGAAAACAATCCAAATTCAAAGATAGTATACACATCTTCAGAGCGTTTTACTAATGAATTTCTCGATGTAATCAGAACAAATTCTTATATGCAATTTCGCAAGCGTTATCGAGAGGTTGATGTTCTTTTGATTGACGATGTTCAATTTTTCGCTGGCAAAGAGAGAACTCAAGAAGAGTTTTTCCATACTTTTTGCGATTTATTTCACGCGGGAAAGCAGATTGTTCTAACTTCTGACAGACCTCTTAACGAGATTAAGGACATTCAAGAAAGGCTTATTTCTCGCTTTGAATGGGGCTTATCGGCAGACATTCAATCGCCTGACTATGAGACTCGAATGGCTATTCTTTCTAAGAAGATGGCAGCTCTAAACATTGATATTTCTAGCGACATTCTTGATATGGTTGCTCGCAAAATCACAAAGAACGTTCGCAGACTCGAGGGCGCTTTGAATAAGCTCGCTGGCTATGTTTCTTTATTGAAAGGTTCGCTTTCTCTCGAGAAGGCTCAGGAGCTTCTAGTAGACACTTTCCGTACAGAAGAAGATGAACAAAATCTTAGCATTTCATCTATTCAAGAAGTCACTGCAAAATATTTTCAAATAGATCCTGCTGAAATCATTGGTCGTCGTCGTCCGGCAAACATCGCTCTCGCAAGGCAAATTGCTATGTATATCTCCAAGAGACTAACTAACCTAACTCTTGAAGAAATCGGAAGACAATTCGGTAACCGTGACCACGGTACTGTAATTCACGCGATCAAAGTCATAGGTGCTCTAATGGAAAACGACCGTAGCGTCAAAGGTTCGGTAGAATACCTCCTGAAAACTTTTAGTAGTTAAGAGGAATAATTTATTTTAAAAAAGATGCATTTGTTAAATAATTTCTTATTTAGCGAAATGCGCCTTTTTTGTAATATATTTTTCTCCTTATTTCATCGTTTCTTTTTTCGGATGCTTTTTGCCCTTGCGCAAGGGCTGTGAATGGAAAAATCCCTTGCAATCCAAAGCAGGCACTGCCTGCTTCCATAGCCCATTCGGAGCGTCTTTTTCGCAGACATCACATATTGAACATTGAGAAATATTTTTCAAATTAAATTAAAGAGTTTTAACGATTAGGATGCATTGCAAGGAAGACTGATCGCATTGCTTCGCAATTGCTATTCACGATTATTAAAAAGAAGAATGAAAAATTATTTACGCAATAGCTTGCTTCTTCGTTCAGCGACAATCTGGCGACAAGTGAAGTCCAATATTGCGAGTGTCTTTCTACGCGTTGAAGTATTGTGAAAAAAGTTTACGTGCAGATATTCTTTTGTCGTCATGTTGTCGCTGGACGGAGAGAAGAGATAATCTCTTTTACTAGCAAGCGAATGGAATACCCATCCTTAAATCAAAAATCAAAGGACGAAGTTCAACCCTTTCGAACTTCAAAAAACTTGCATATTGAAGGATGTCCATTTATAAAACAAGGTATGAAAATTATATATAAGGGGGTTTTCTTTTTGCTTTTGTCTATGAATTTTTTGTTTGCTAATGAGGCGAAGAAAGTTGTCGATATCACATCGTTGAAAGGTCTTTGGCTGACAGGGTATCAGGCGTGGGCGAGAACTCCTAATGATGGAACCAATTCAAAATGGCAGCACTATTTTGTGACTTATCATACGGGAGAAAGAGTCTGGGTTGTAGATGGATTGCCAGATACAAGCGAGTTCAAAGATGAAGACAAAGAACTTGTTGATGATGTTTTTGATGGCGATGGTAATCCTGTTTATCTTGTCAGTGCCATTAATCCAAATGTGATAGACACTCATTTTAAGTGGATGCGAGATTATGATATTGATGGTGTTTGGCTTCAGCGTTTCTTGATGTCATCTTTAGGTCAAGAGGGCGAAAAAACTTTTTCCGAGCGAAATAAAATTATGGATGAAGTTGTCAAAGCTTCAAAAAAATATGGTCGCGGTTGGGCGATAAATTTCGATTTAGTAGATATCCCTGCGGAAAAACTCGTTGATGAAATCAAGAAAGAGTGGATTCGAATGGTCGATTTAGGCTACACAACTTTGGAGAATAGATACATTCATCATAATGGATTGCCAGTTGTTCATCTTTGGAATGTTACTTATCCTGACGATGTAGAGTTGCGATCAAAATCAAATCCGCAAATCGCAGAAGAGCTTCTTGAATTTTTCAATACAAAAGGCAAGTATCAAGCATTTTTTGTCGCAGGCACAAACTGGACTTGGACTCGCGAAGTAAATATAGAAAAGTGGGAATATTTTTATGAGGAAATAAAATGCGTAGTTAGCTGGAATGTAGGCAATGCTCTTCCAGATAAAAATGACCCAAATAAATTTGTCGCCTACACAGGAATCTGGAAAGATGCAGAACGTATTTCAAAACAAAAAGATATTCTTTGGATTCCCACAATATATCCAAGTTTCAGTTGGCAAAATATGAATGTGAATAGAACTGAAGCTTGGGCAAAAGCTCGTAAGGGCAGGCGTCAAGGTGAATTCCTTTGGGAACAATTATATGCACTAAACGAAGTAAATGCAGATTCTGTATTTCTCGCAATGTGGGATGAACTAGACGAGTGGACAGCCTTTTTTAAAGTCCTTCCCAATCCCCCAGAAGAAGGAAACTTCCTCGGTACAGAAGGAATGCCATCTGATTGGTCTCTTCAACTCGTCCGCGAAGCTCGTCGTATAATGCGCTCCAACGAACCCTTTCCAAAAACTATCCCCTCAAAATTAATAAAGAAAAAATAAAGAAATAAAATATATACAAAAAGGCGAATTTCTTAAAATAAAACTTATTTTAAAAATTCGCCTTTTTTAAATACAATTTTTTATTTTATCTATCTTTGTTGAAGAGGCGTATTTCTTCAATCATAGCGACGAGGTTTTCGACGGGGACATTTGCTTGAACATTATGGATTGTGTTGAAGACAAAGCCGCCGTCTTTTGAAAAGATTTCCAGACGTTCGCGAGTTTGCGCTTTGACTTCTTTTGGAGTCCCGAAAGGTAGAACTTTTTGAGTGTCTGCGCCTGCGCCCCAGAATGTAAATTTTGAGCCGAAATTATCTTTTACTTTTTGAGCATCCATCCCAGTTGCTGCGCATTGAACAGGATTTAAAATATCAAATCCAGATTCAGCAAAAGAATCTAACAAGCTGTAAACAGCTCCGCAAGAGTGTTTGAAGGTTTTCCAAGTTGTGTTTTGGTGAATCCATTCATTTATGATTTTGTATCTTGGCATCCACAAGTTTCTGAATTTATCAACAGAACAAAACGTTGAAATCTGAGTCCCGAAATCTGTACCGCAGACAACGCCAACGTCGATAGTATCGCCCATTGCATCCCAC
>JGI994J12354_10001153_pt1 | contig 26845 bp, 14 predicted proteins | sample IntmicLarv3ML3BL_FD_12354 | JGI IMG/M metagenome (IMG submission 12354)
CCCCGCCGTGCTGAACAGCACATCGTGCCGCTGCTCGTCCAGCACGTAGCCCTCGGCGGTGGTGAGTTCCTGCACGTAGTAGCTGCCGAAGGGTAAATCCGCCACGGCTTTTCCGTTGCCGTCCTTGTCGATGGCGATGGTTTCAATCAGCGCACCCGCCGGAATAGCAACTTTGCCGTCAGCCGCGAGAATATCCTCCTTGGCATAGAGGCCAAAGGTGATGTCCTTCCACGGTGCAAAATCCTTGGGCGCATCGACAGGAACCTCCCACAGCTTTTTGATGCGGATTTCCGCGCGGTAACGCTCGTTGAGCACCGTGACCTGTTTGGAGATCACGTCCTCCACCTGGCCGTCAAAATCGAGTGTGACGGCGTGACGCTCGGTGTCGATCACAAAGCCTGCGGGCGCGGCGATTTCCACAACTTCATAGCGGCCCAAACGCAGCAATTTGCTTTCCGCCCTGCCGTTCTCGTCCGTGGTGATGCTGTCAACTGCCGTGCCTTTTTTGATGATCAGCTTGCCGAACACATCATAAATATCCTCGGCGGCTGTGATCTCAAAGGCAGCGCCGGGCAGGCCGCGCAGCTCATAGATTGGCGTGTAGCCGCGTTCCGTTTTGGCCGCGCCGACGAATATCTCGCCCTTCTTTTCTACCACAATTTTGCCCTGTTTTAGCTCGTTGGGGATCGCGCCGCCGTTGTTGACATGCACCTTGCTCACGGCAGCATCCTGCCCGATATAGGGCACGTCAATGGCGAACACCATGTCGTTGAGCTGATAAAACGCATTGGTTTGCAGCTCCTTCACGTAAAACTTGCCGAAGGGCAAATCGCCCGCAAATATGCCCTTGCCGTTTTCATCAAGCGTGATGGTCGCGATTAGCGCATCCTTTGGAATAATCCCGCCGTAATCCTCTCCGGCAAACAGGCCGAATACTACATCATGGAACGCCGAGTAGTCATCGGGAGCGCCGACAGGTTTCTCCATGACCTTTTCCAGTAGGAATTCAACTTTCTGCCGGATATCGTCCACGCCAATCTGGGAGGATACGACGGCGGTGTGCTGATCCTCGTACACGAGCGAAACCGGGTGCGGCGTGGGGTCCAGCACGAAGCCCTGCGGGGCCTTGGTTTCGACAACCAGATAGTTGCCCAGATGCAGTTCTTCGCTGGTTGCAATGCCGTCTTGGACGGTAACCAGATGGCCAACCACATCACCCTGCTTGGCGTGAATCGTGCCGTCTGGCGTGACAACATCCTCGGCGGCGATGATGTCGAACGCCGCACCGGTCAAGGCTCTCATCTCAAAGATGGGCATCAGCTGCTTGCCGAATTTGGTGCTGATTTCAACCGCGTCCACCAGCATTTCGCCGCGTTTTTCGACTGTGATTTTACCCATGACAGGCTTGTTTTTCATGGTGACGGTCACGATGGCCTCTTGCTGCTCGGAACTGATCGTGAATTTCACAGGGCTTTCGGAAAGCAGATAGCCATAGGGGGCCAGCACCTCATGCAGCTCGTAATCGCCGCTGAGAAGCGGTTCCGGCAGCACAAGCGTGCCATCAGGCCCTGTTTCAAATACGTCGATTTCGGCAGGGGTGGGATACCAGACGGGCTGCTTCACCCATTCGCCTGTTTTCAGGTTTTTGATCTTGAAGCTCGTGCCCGCCGCAGGGATCACCTTGCCGCTGGTGCCATCCATTTTAACGACTTTTACCCGCGCGGAATAGACGGGGTCGTTGAGGATGAATCGGTAGATTTTGCCCTCTTGCGAGATGAACACGTCAAACGGATCAACGAGTTTCACATCGCCGGGGGCATCGATTTCATAAGGTAGGCCCAGCCGCGCCATACCCGCTTGCGCGGGTGGTCTCGGCTAAACCCCCTCCCGAACCGGACGTGCACCTCTCAGTGCATCCGGCTCTCCATTTGTCTATCATTTGAAGTAATCATGCGTGTTCTTTTTCGTGACACAGCGGACACAGCGCAAGAGATTTCCTGCGCCGTTTCATCATCAGTAGCTCTGCTTCGGTTTTACCTGTCAGTTCCTTCAGGGTTCTGACCATGTGAATGCGAATGTCTTTGGTTTGGTTTCCGCAGAGTTCGCAGACACCTGCTTTCAGACGGCTGGCAAAACTATTCGGTTTGACATATTTGCGGTGCTGTGGCAGGATGTCCACGAATGCAGGTGCGGCTTCTTCCTTGCGGGCGAAGCCGTCATGGTGAAATTCACAGCGCTGCCTTCCGGCTTTATTGGTATAGTCCACGCCAAAAATCCCGTCCCTCTCGTGCTTCTTTCGGATTTTATTGATTGTGGTGTTGCCCTTTGCCGCAAAGGTTTTTAGCATACTGCGTTCCATGATATGTGCAAACTTGTTCAGAACCGAAACGTTGTGTGCCAGTCGGTAGAAATTATAGATTCCCCGAATTTCAGAATTGTACTTGCTGATGATGTCGATTTCCGGCCTGTGCATGAGGAACCCTCTGTGGAGCGGCTTCCACCGCTCTGTTCCATCCGCATCCTTGACGATTTTAAATGCCTTGTACTCCTGGAGTTTGCCGATCCACTTTTCGCGCGGCACGTACAGTTTGACTGCACCGTACCAGAAGCGCCGCAGCACACCCTTTTCGTCCCGTTTTGCTGCGTAATCCCGCGCTACGGTCAGGTCATACCCAAGATAACGTACCAATTCGCCAGAATGGGTCACCTTGGTTTTCTCCTCCGACAGCGTGAGTTTTATCCTGCTTTCCAGAAATTCCTTTAAATCCGCTTTGACGCGCTCGGCATCATCCTTCGAACCGATGACGCCAATAATGAAGTCGTCGGCATAGCGGTTGTACTGGATTTTCATGAAGCTGGGGTCGATGGCGGGGTAGTACAGCGTTGCGAGTTGAGTCTTTTGTGCGGCTCTAAATGCGCGGATATTTTCCTCGCTGTGTTCCTGCGCAAGTTTTTCTTTGCAGGTTTTATACCGCCAATTAACTCGGTTGTACTCCCGGCTGGGTTTGCGGGCCCGCTGCGGGGCCCGGTCGAAGTTCTGCTTGTATTCTTCCATGAACCTGTCCAATTCCGTCAGGTAGATATTCGCGAGAATTGGGCTCATGCCCGACCCCTGCGGTGCGCCGGTGTAGGTGTCGTGGTATGTCCACTGCTCCATATATCCGGCGCGGAGAAATTTCCACATCAATGATATGAAATATTCGTCCGCTATGCGTTTGCGCAGCAGGTCAATCAAAACATGATGGTCGAAGCTATCAAAGCAGGCTTTGATGTCGCCCTCCACAATCCATTTTGCGCCGCTAAAGCACGTTTGGATTTGCAGCAATGCCGTGTGGCAGCTGCGGCGAGGACGAAACCCGTGTGAGTATCGCGAGAAAGTAGGTTCGTAGATGGCTTCCAGTGTCATACGGATGATTTCCTGTACCAGCCTGTCGTCGGTGGACGGGATCCCTAGCGGGCGCTTTTTCGCCGGGTTGTTCTTCTTGGCGATATACGTGCGCCGCGTTGGTGTCGGCTGGTAGGAATGGTCTTTGAGCGCGGCGATGATTCGGTCGATTCTCGCCATGCTCATGTCATCGAGGGTCATTCCATCTGTCCCGGCGGTCATGCTGCCTTGTGAGGTAGCAATATTTTTGTATGCCAGCAGATAGAAGTCTGGATTATAGAGGTTGCGGTACAACCTTTCGTATTTATAATCCTCCGAACGCGCGTGTTGTTCCAAATGTTTCAATACTTCGGTTGGATTTCTCAAGTGCCTCACGCACCTTTCCTTAAAAATATTGAGAGACAAACTGCTCCCCTTCGCCTTCCCAAGGCCCCCGGTATTTCTGCCGGGCTGGGTTGTGGGCGGCTCTCCCGCTTCCGCTTTACGGCTATCCCTGTTAATTCAGGGTCCTCAGACTACTATGGGAGCTGTGTTACCTTAGGGAATATTCAGAACCACCTTTTTCATGGCGTTCATAGCTGCGTTAACAGCGTTTCCCCTTAGGCAATCCCCATTTAGCACTGCAAAACATAAGCGTATCGTGTTGTCGGATGTGACGTTCGCCATTTTCCGCTATCCTGCGGCTGGGTTTGCGCCGAGTATCCGCAAACGTAGGTCAAAGAGCCACGTTTGTCAGGCGCACCAACGAGTTTAGCTTCCATACGTTGGGGGCTACACTATGCTCAACCTCTGGCTGTCAATCAGGCAATCCAGCTTTCATCCTCATACACGATTTTTTATCCCTCTGCACCGATGTTTGTGAAGCTCAAACACCCCGCATACTCCGACATGCTACACTCCCCATCCGGTTTCCCTTTTGGATAAGTCGGGGGACGATAGGTTGCAATCCGCTGTTTATGGGCTCCTTTATCCCTTGTATTTGCGGTTTGCGGTGATACTTTTCCCTACTGCTTGCTCAAGGCAGAGTTTATGCAGTACCGCGAACAGATATTAGGCCTCTGTTCTTATGGGCGCACCGTGACGGTATACACGCCATAGGGCAGCTTTTTGCTTAACGCATAGCCGTTCTCATTTGTTTCGAGCAGGTCGCGTTCGCTGGCTTTGGCGTTGGCATAGCTGCCTGCCGCTTTCAAGAAAATCTCGAATTTTGCATCCATCAGCGGCTGCTCGATCTGCGGATTATCCTCATATCCCTCCATGGGCTGGTCGGTGTGCTTCACAAGCCCGATCTGCCCTTCGATCACCTTGTTGCGCACGGTGCCGTCCAGCATCAGCACCTCAATGTCCTGGTCGCCGTAGGCAATGACGATCCGGTGCGCGGCGGTGTCGAGGGTATAGCCCACAGGCGGCACCTTTTCCTTTATATAATAAGTGCCGAGGGGCAGCTCCTTGCTCGTGGCCTTGTCAGTCGCGCCGCAGTAGATGGTGTCGGCAACGGTCTGCTGGTCAGAGGCCAGAATCTCAAACACCGCGCCGTTCAGGGTCGCATCGCCTTGGGCGGTGTCGCCTGTGACAACATCGCGCTTTGTGACCGTGATTTTCCCTGTCTGCGGACGTTCGCCCACGGTCACATCGGCGTAGGTGATGGTCACGTCCTGCCCGGCATAAACCAGCGGAGCGTTGAACGTATTCCTGTTGCGCACGAAGCCATACGGCGCGGTTTTTTCCGTGACGGTATACGCGCCTAGCGGCAATTCCTTGGTCTGCGCCTTGCCCTGCGCGTTTGTTGTGATCGTATCAACGAGTGTGCCTCCGCTGTTGCGCACCTCAAACACGGCACCCGTGAGTGCATAATCACCCATAGACGGATTGATATTCGTTTTGGTCAGCCGGATGATCCCTGTCTGCGGGCGTTCGGGGCAATTAACGGTTGCGTAGGCACAGTCCACATCCTGCCCGGCATAGACAAGGTTGGCCGTAAAGGTATCCGTATTCTTCACGAAGCCGTAGGGGGCCGTGCGTTCCTTGACGGTATAGCTGCCCAATTTCAGCAGCTTGCTTTGGGCTTCGCCGCTGGCATCGGTGGTGACAGTGTCCACCACAGTGGTACCGGAATAGATGTCGAACACAGCGCCCGCGAGGGAGTAATCGCCCATGGCGGCGTTGCTGTTGCTCTTGCGGATGTTGATGCGGCCCGGCTGGGGCTGCTCCGCGACATTCACGGCGGCGGTCGTGACCGCAACGTCCTGCCCAGCATAGGTCAGGGCAACATCCTTGATTTCGGGGTTGCGGATGAAGCCACTCGGCGCGGTCTTTTCACGCACCTTGTAGCTGCCAAGGGGCAGCTGTTTCGACTGCGCGTGGCCGCTTGCGTCGGTGGTGATGGTGTCCACAACGCTGTTTCCGCTGTTCAGAACCTCGAACACAGCGCCTGCAAGGCTGTAATCGCCCATGGCGGGGTTGGCGTTGGTTTTGTTGATGTGAATCACGCCCACCTGCGGCTGTTCGGGCACCTCGACGCTTGCTGTCGCCAGCGTAATGTCCTGCCCGGCGTAGGCGAGATGCAGCACGTAATCCGTGCTGTTGCGCACAAAGCCTGTGGGTGCGGTTTTTTCGTTGACGGTGTAGTATCCGAGTTTGAGCGTTTTGCTCTGCGCGTTGCCCTGCGCATTGGTCGTAACGGTATCTACGAGCGTGCGGTTGCCGTCAAAAATCTCGAACACGGCTCCCGCAAGGCTGTAGTCACCCATACTCGGATTGGCATTGGTCTTGCGGATGCTGATGCGGCCGGTCTGCGGCGCGTTGGGAACTGTCACTTCCGTGCCGACAATCAACTCCACGCCGCCCGTGGAAAGCGTGACAGGGTATTCGTTGACGCTGCGCACAAAGCCTTCCGGCGCGGTGATTTCCCGCACGATATAGTTCCCCAGCCAGAGCGTGTCGCTGGTGGCCACGCCCGCTGCATTGGTGGTGATGGTGCCATACAGCACGGTGCGGGTGCTGTCCAGAATCTCAAACTTGGCCCCGGCAAGCGAGTAATCGCCCATGTTGGGGTCGCTGTTTGTTTTTCTGACGGTGATCTGCCCCTGCTGCCGGACATTGCGAAAATCCACAGCGCTGGTGGAGTTCTCGAACACCGAAACCGTTTTTGGGTTACTGCCCTCGACAACATATTCAGCCGGGATGTTGATCTCTTTGATCGTGTAGCTCCCGGCAAGCAGGTTCGGGATGTTGATTACCCCGCTGCTGTCCGTGGTGTATGTGCCGATGAGTGTGCCGCTGGAGTTGCGTACCTCGAACTGGAAGCCGGAGGGGAGTGGCATCCCGGTGGCGGTTTTGTTGATGCGTAAGTTGCCTTTGGGCTGCGGCTGTTCCTGTGCGGTAACTTTGACATAGGCAAGCACTTCGTCGTGATTTACGCCCGTTACCATGTCCTGATTTGCGCCCTCTTTGCCCGGCACTGCCCAGATCAGGAAGCCCGTTGTCATGGCAGTCTGCGGGATTCGGCGCTTTATAGCAACCGTTTTCGAGCCGGAAAAATAAGCCCCCGTACTGAGTAACAGCGAATTGCCGCTGAACCCCGCTGTCAGCCCGCCGTCGGAAACGCCCGTGAATCCGGGCAGCACCCCTCTGGTGTCCGTCAGGGTCAGATGATACTGTCCTCCGGAGTACGTCATCGCGTAGGACGGCGCATCTGCGGCGGTCGTTCCCGCAAAGCTGGGGATGGTGTTGTGAATCGCCATGGCCGCAAGGATCGCGTCGTAATAGCGTTTCAGGTGTGAATTTGCGGTCAGCTGCTGGGTCATGGTGCCACTGTGGCCGCTCATGGGGTAGGTTTTATCGTTGAGCGCCGTGGCAGAGGTGCGAAATCCGAACGAAATCTGCCATACGATCAGCTGCGTGGCGGCATAGCAGGCGTTGGCGTCCTTGGTGGTTTGCACATCGCCCGCGTTGGGATAACCGTAGGTCAAAGCAAGCTGAATCAGGCTTCGCTGGCTCGCGCTCATGGCTTCCCACTTGTTGCCGTGGGTCGCGCTGGTGCTGCCTTTGTAGGATGTGCTGTCCGGGATTGACACGCCGTGTTCGATGCAAAACGCATACACATAATCCTGGTCATACGTCCAGCTGCTGCTGTCTCCCGTGAGGTTCAGGCGTTTGACCGTGTAGTCGTGCATGGAGCGCGATCGTGCCTCAAGGGCGTAGCCGTAGGGGTTGTTGAGGGCGGTCAGGCCGGTATACCACGTGAACGCGTTGCTGTTTTCGTCCGTGAGCGTGTGGTCCCAGCTGACCTCATAGCTCTGGGACAAGTCCATCGCGCCCGCCTTCATCGAAAACAGGCCCGTGAACATCCCGGCAAGCAGGGCCGCCGCTAACACAACGGCGAGAATGCGCTTGGATTTGGGTTTCAAAATAAATTCCTCCGATTTTTTGATTTTTGACATGAAAAAAGCGCCCACAAGACGTGAGCGCTTCGCAACGTGATGGATATTCTTTTTCGGCGGGTCAGCGGGCGTCCTTGTCCCTCTGCCGTTGGCGGTACTGTTCGAGAGCCTTGACGATGGTGTCCTCCATTTTCTGCGCGGATGTTCCCGGCGCAAAGAACTTGGAGATTTTCGCTTTTGGCATCTTGAACTGTTCGATTTGGTTGGGTTTTTCCTCCTGCATGATGGAGTAAATCACTTCTTCGCTGAGCTTGCCCTCCTGCGAAAACCGCTTCATCTTCTGCGCCTGCGCCAGCGAGGGCGTGGATTCTTCCGCTGCCATGGCATCCAGCAACGCGGCTTGTTCGTGTTCCTGTAAGTACGACAATTCCACGGCAGGGCGAAAGGCGATTTTGCTGTCGTCCACCATTTGCAGGAGGGGAGATTCAAGGGCGGTTAGGCGAATATAGCGGCGCACTTGCTCACGGCTGTCACCGCTTTTTTCGCCTACAATGTCTGCCGATTCACAACGCTTTGCCAACTTCCCCTCCAGTGGTGGGGAAGTTAAATCTGTTCGTTTTCCCTGCCTGCTCAATGCTTCCAGTTTCATTTTATACGAAAACGCTTTTTCGCTAGGCAAAATGACTTCCCGCTGTAAATTAGCGTCCACCATAAAAATAACGGCTTCATCGTGCGTCATTTCGCGGACGATAACAGGCATTGCATCCAGCCCGGCGAGTTCGCAGGCGTGTTTGCGGCGGTGCCCGCTGACCAGTTCATAACGCCCATTCTCCTTTTGCCGGGCCACGGCAGGGGTGAGAACGCCCACAGTCTTTACGCTTTCCACCATGGTCTGCATGGCTTCATCGTCACGTACACGGAATGGGTGTTCCGGGAATGGGTCGATCTCGGCGAGTGGGATGGGCCGAATTTGCGCATCGCCGGACGGGGCGGCAGGCAGCCCGAACAGGTCATCGAGCGTCTGAATCGCGGGCTTTTTCTCGGTTGCCAAGCGCAAGCACCTCCCTCGTCAAACGCTCGTAAGCCTTGGATACCTTGCCTTCCGGGTCGTAGCTGTAGATGCTTTGCCCCTTGCTGGGAACCTCTGCGGCGCGGACGGCATAGGGGATTTCGCTGGCGAACACTTTCACCACGCCGCCATAGCGCTCACGCACCTGCCGGATGGTGCTGCGCGCCAGATTCGTGCGGTGATCCACCATCGTCATAACAATGCCGTCGATTTTGAGACCAGGGTTGGCGCGTTGCCGGATGCGTCCGATGGTTTTGAACAGGCCGTCCATATCGTCTGCGGCAAGGGTGTGGGCTTGCACCGGGATGATAACGGAATCCGCTGCGGTCAAGGCATTGATAACCGTCAGGCCCAGCGAGGGGCGGCAGTCGATCAGCACAAAGTCGTACTCGCCTTTGACGCGGGCAAGAAAATCCCGCAGCACATATTCCCGGTCAAGCAGCGTAGTCAGTGTCATTTCCGTGGCGGCAAGCTGCGCATTGGCGGGGATGAAGTGGGTTACAAATTGTCCAGTGGACGATTTGTCCCAGGACGCCTTAGCGTTCCCGCCTTCGGGATGGTGCAGAATAACGCTGTGCGGGTCAAGCTCCGTTTCCGCAATAACGCTGTTCATCGCCGTGGAGAGTGTCTGCGTAAGCGCAGCGGGATCGGCAATACCCAGGCACTTCGTCAGGTCGCCCTGCGGGTCAGCGTCCACCAGCAGCACCTTTTTGCCCTGCCGTGCCAGCCCGATTCCAAGACTGACGGTTGTTGTGGTCTTTGCCGTGCCTCCCTTTTCATGGGACACGGCAATGGTTCTGCATTCGGACATTCGGTTGGGTCATCTCCTTCCATTTAGATTTTTGCCGGGGTGAGTTACATCGCGCCGAGGATGCTCAGGGCATGCCGGAAGATGATTTCCAGAAATTCGGGCAGCTCTTTGAGAAGCGCTAAGGCACATTCCAATGCATACATGTGGGAGTCTCCTTTCGTTTAGATTTTGCGGGGATAGGCTACATTGCGTTGATGATGCTAAGCGCATGAGTTGCAAGCTCAATGCACAGGCGGACAAACATGTCCAGGTAGGCGGGGAGTTTTTGGGCAAAAGCCAAAACGCTTTCCAGATCAAACATTGGTACAATCTCCTTCCAAAAAAATTAGCCGCCCATGCTGTGCGGGGGAAAGTATGGGCGGCATGTATGTTAAGTTGGTTGACGCTGGTAATGGTTTTGTATTCCGGTGCTTTGCTATACTTGAGCAACAAAAAAACCGCCCGTTATACAACAGACGGTCAAAGCCACTAATGATAAGGGCATTAGTAAACTACGCGTATCTATAAAAAGCGCAATTTCTGGAGGTTTAATTGATACATTGAACTTATATATTCATCACTCCAATCCCGTTGATGAAAATCTCGTATTATCCTCGTGGAATACGATGAAGTTTTACATCAAGGCGTGTCTTGAGAAATGAGTATGAACATGCCTTGAATAAATTCTTAGATTCTCATACGCTAGACTTCTAGACCGCTCCATTTAACCAATCAATCAAATTAATTTGCGCGATCCCCTCATGGTCACCTACAAAGTCATCAAGCGTAATTAAAAGCTTAGGGTAATTATCTTTGATTTGCTTTAGGGATGTGAGTTCACGTTCCAAAGTGCTTTCATCTAGTACGGTGGCTGCGACTTGAATATACATCGTCCGCTTATCCCGCACGGCGACAAAATCGACTTCCGTGCCGCGGCCGGCCTTGCCGATATGCACCGTGTACCCGCGCCGCAGAAGTTCCAGGTAGACGATGTTCTCAATCTGGTGGCCGATGTCTTTGCCTTGCGTCCCTAGGATCATGTTGCGCAGGCCCGTATCGCAGATATAATACTTGCACTCGGTCTTGAGGTGCGTTTTGCCTTTGATATCATAGCGCTGCACTTTATAAAACAAATAGCTGTCGGTCAAGGCTTCCAGATACGTATCCACGGTGGCGACACCCGTCGGGCGGCCATGGGAGGTCAGCGTGTCAGCAATTTTTTTCGCGGAAATAGGACTTCCCACATTGCTGCTCAAAAAGCTCGCGATGGACTTCACCAGAGTGACATCGTTGAGTTTTTTGCGTGTCATCACATCCTTGATCAGCACTGTGTTGTAGATACCCTCTAGGTACTGGCTGTGCGCCAGAGAATTATCCACGAAGCGTGTTGCATAGGGAAACGCGCCCAGGTTCATATATTGATAAAAGCGTTCGCGTTTATCGGCAGTGTGCACCGTCTGGCTATACTCAACAAAAGAAAGCGGAAGCATGTCGATCTCGATATACCTGGCAGTCAATTTGGTTGCGAGCTCACCGGACAGCATGTAGGCGTTAGAGCCCGTGATATAGATATCCACTTGCTTTCTAAGGTACAGGCTCGAAACGGCTTTTTCATAGTCCGGGCAGTTCTGAATTTCATCGATAAAAACATAAGTCCACTTGCCTTTTGCGATGCGGGCCTTCACATATTCATGCAGTTTGCTGTGGTTCAATAGCTCGGAAAAATCTTCGTCTTCCAAATTGACAAAAACAATTTGGTCGTCGCTCACGCCATCGGCCTTGAGTCGTTCGATGTACAGCTCGAACAGCGTAGACTTTCCGCAACGGCGCACACCCGTGACCACCTTGATCATTTCTTCCTCGCGCCACATCGCGAGTTGCTCTAGGTAAGCTTTGCGCTCAATGAGCTGGCTCATAGCGTCTCCCTCCTTGAATTTCTGGTTCCCTCTATATTATAGCAAACACTCGCAAAAAATGCAAGTGTTTTTTCATTTGAATAAGCACTTGCATAATTCTTCGATTTTTGCGCACAACATTGCCGATATTGAACTATGTGATTTGTTCCCATCCTTACGCCCACCCCACACCTCTTGGGTCGACCACTGCATCTGTCAATTATTCAACCGCCTCTGATGATGCCGTTTTATCACACCATTGCGTCTATATCCATCGTCTCAGCAATCCAAGCAGGCGGTGACCCAAGTTCGATTCACGCCTGAATCAGACCTTCAACTCCCTAGGCAACAAAAACATTTTTTAATACTTTTTCCGGAAGTAATTTGATGCTTTTTCCGGAAGTAAAACCTTGACATTTGCGGAAGTTTTGTGTATACTAATTTCAGACAAAGGATCGGAGGCTAACAAATTGAAGCCAAACTATCTCCCCAGAATCGCGGACAAAGCCCTTAATGCGGCTCTTGAGGCATCAGGAGCGGTGTTGATTGAAGGGCCCAAGTGGTGCGGAAAGACACGCACGGCCCATGAAAAAGCCGCCAGTACGCTGTATATGCAGGACCCTGACCAGTCGGTGGCCTACCTGAAAGCAGCAGCAACAAAGCCCTCTCTGCTGCTACGGGGCGTTGTACCGCGGCTACTTGACGAATGGCAAATGGCACCCGTGCTGTGGGACGCTGTGCGCTTCGCTGTAGACGAGCGCGGCGAAACAGGGCAGTTCATCCTTACTGGCTCGGCAGTGCCCACAGACAATGCGACACAACACACAGGCACCGGGCGCATTTCTCGCCTGCTCATGCGGCCTATGAGCTTGTTTGAATCACAGGAATCCAATGGGGACATCTCGCTGCGCGCGCTGTTTGACGGCACAGACGACGTAGAAGGGTTCAGCGAGCTGACCATCGAAAAGCTTGCCTTTGTGCTGGCGCGAGGAGGCTGGCCCGCCGCGATTGGCGCAAGTAAGCGCGTTGCTCTGCGACAGGTCTATGACTATGTGGACGCAGTCATCAATGTCGATGTATCCCGCGTGGATGACATCGAAAAAAATCCAGCGCGGGTGCGAGCGCTCATGCATTCCCTCGCGAGAAATGTGGCGACATTGGCTACACTGGGCACGATCCGCAGTGACATTGCAGGCGACGAGGTTAGTCTTTCGGAGAAAACCATCAGCCAATATCTCAATGCCTTGCGACGTATTTTCGTTATAGAGGATTTGCCTGCATGGAGTCCTGCACTGCGCTCCAAAACCGTGCTGCGACAAAGTCCGAAGCGCCATTTTGTAGATCCGTCCATCGCTGCCGCCGTTCTTCGGGCAAGCCCTGAGCGACTGCTGGATGATTTCAACACCTTTGGCTTTTTGTTTGAGTCCCTGTGTATACGGGATTTACGCATATATGCCCAGGCTAACGATGGCGAAGTGTTTTATTATCAAGACAAATCAGGCCTGGAGGCGGATGCGGTCATTCATCTAAAGGATGGTCGTTGGGGGGCCATTGAAGTCAAAATGGGCGCAGGGGAAATTGACATGGCCGCTGCCAATTTGCTAAAGCTACGAGATAAAATCAACACGGATAAAATGCAGGAGCCGTCTTTTCTGATGGTGCTCACGGGAACAGAGCTGGCATATCGCAGGGAAGATGGGGTGTTGGTGGTGCCGGTGGGATGTTTGAAGAAGTAGGGAGAAAGAGTAAGCTAATCAGTAAACGTTTCATTATACCGTGGGAATGAACAGTCACTATTATGACTCCCTTGGTAATTCTTGTTGGAAACCGGATATGACCCAGAAGCGTTGTCCTATGTGTGGGTAGACCGCTTGTGAGAATTTTTTTCGCACACAACATTGCCGATATTGAACTGTTTTTAGCTTGCCCGCCATGGTTCCAATATTTTTGCGTTTGACAGCCGAAAACCTCCTATATACTTGCATTTCAGGACATGCCCCTCCTTATGCGAACCCGACAAGGTCGATTTTGCAATAGGATAGGCAAACAAAAGAGCAGATCAAAAGGCTGAAATATTGGGCTTTCAAAGCGTCCCCTCCTTATGCCAACCCCACCCCGTCGGGGTTCACCATCGGCACAATATCAAGCGTATAATTGTCAAACAGGTGAATGCACTCCACGCCGCCCAGCGTTCCCCCGCGCAAAAGGCCTGCGGCGTATTGCTCCAAAAAGCGCAGCAGCACCGGCGTCGTGATCCATTCATTGGCGTGGTGCGCGGCATTGTAGCCCACGCGGCACGGCCCCCTGCCAATGCTAAGCTGATAAACTGGCCGGCCCAACACGCTGCGGCCAATCACAGCCGTCCGCAAAAAGGGGTAGCATAGCTGCAATTTTTCTATCACAGCAGCCAGCAAAGCTGAAGTCCATGGTACATTTGTGGGTACGATTCCGGCGCTTTTTGTATCCACAGCCATTGTGACCTCCCCGCGTGTTTTTGCTACTATATGCGGGAAAGCGGCGATTATGATAATGGCGCATGCGTTTTCTCGAATCTGACCATATCTTCCGCGTCGCGAGCAAAGCCCACGCGGCACGCCTCCCTGCCAATGCTGATTTGAACAATCGGCCGCCCCAACACACTGCGGCCAATCACCGTCGTTTGTAAAAAGGGGCAACGTTGCTGCAATTTTTCTATCACAGCCGTTGTGACCTCCCCCCGCGCGTGTTCTCTGCTATATGAAGGGGATGCGGCAAATACGAAAGGGGCAGGAGCATTGCGCCGTTTTCGATGAATATTCTAACTGACATTTACAGCCAACTTAAACAAGAATTTTTCGGCACATCCTGTCAAACATGGGAAATTCGTTGGAATTTCTAGAGATTTTCTATTGACATTGCATGAAAGGGTTGCTATACTAATTATAGTGAGCATACTCACTTAATTTGAAGGAGGAATTTTCATGGTTACAACGCGCAAATGGTCAAGACGATTGTTCAGCTCTCTGCTTTGTGTTGCAATGCTGGTGACAATGGTCGCAATCGCAAGCACTTCTGTTGGAGCGGCATCCATTGCGGAAGCACTGGAGGCGACCCCCGTTGCCAAACCAACGCTGACCTTCACCGCGCCTGAAGCAATTTGGCTGAAGCAGGCAGATACCGCAGGAGGCGCCACGAACAAAATGCATGGCTTTGCCGCAATTAACGCTGCCTCCGGGCTTACCACTACCGGCGCAGTCACGTTCACGAATCTTTCTGGCAGCACTGCCAGCAATATCGTGATCACCGGCGCGTACAACGGCGTCGAAACCAACGTGGTCAAAAGCATTAGTGCAGCTACCTTGCCCTTGGGTCAGACTGACACAATCCCATCCGGCCTTCTCCCCAACACCACCGCTTTCATTGACTGGAAGGTCACGTATGAACTTGATGGGGCGGACGCCGGGAGCTACAGCGCGCACGCTTATACGGTTGTGTACGCGCCGTCAACATTCGTCGTAGGAACCACCGGCACTGTGGATGCCGGGGTAGGCAGCACCCCTAATGTGGAAACAGTCAGAACGAGTTCTTTCATGGGAATTGTGGGGCTGCACAGCGTGAAGGGAAACCAAGACCTTGCGCCGAGCGCGGCAGCATATCCCGATCTTAATTCCCTTACTTACGCAGCAGGTACTCAAACGCTTAGCGATGTGATGTACGGAGCTAGCACAACGATTGCTGCCGACAGAACGATCAAGAATACCGCTAGATCGGGAGCAGCTATCAACAACGATGGTAATTTTCAACATTCGAGTACCATTCATCCGGAAAGCGGAGCGCTCAATGTTGACACCTCGAGATTCACAAGCTTCGGACAAATCTACGGTTTAAAGTCGATGTTTGTGACCACTGAACTTCGGAAGATCGACACCTACTCAGTACCCTCGGCCCAAACTGTTAGGTATGGCTATGCCAGGAATCCCGGGTTCTACCTGAAAATGGGTCCGTGGAATGGGAGCACCCTTGTCCCAACCGGATTTAACGCAGAAGCTCCGGCAAATACGGCGGCCATAACTCCGCTTTCCAATATTGTAGCTCCAGCAGTAACCCCATACCCCAGCACCGTACGCTATTGGTGGGGGGTAAACTGGCAGAGTTCTACCAACGCGAACGCTCTGACCGCTGACAATTGGAACATTTCGATCCCAACATCGTCGGGAAAAATGCTCATGTTCGGTTTTACCGATGCAAGAATTGAGAGGATTCGCAATTCTGATAGTGGCATGGAGGGTGCTAGCAACATATATAGCGATCACTGGATTGGTTTTGATGTGAACCCCTACAACGCCGCCGCATTGCGCGGCAGGGTGCTGACCGCCGAAACAACCCGCTACCCGGATGAAGTGATAACCAACGCCTTAGCCTTCAACACCTCGCTGAAAGAGGCTGTTGAGCAACTGGGCACCCCCACGACCACAGCGACCGATAAGACCATCACTGCGCAAACACTTGTCTCCAACCAATCCGCAACGGCGCACTATTACAAGCTCGGGACAACGACCCCTGTTGACACTGCTCTGTTTGGCGCCGGCATACCTTCTGCGACAATCATCTACACGCCCGGGAGCACCATAACAGCCAAAGAGCTTACGATTGCTGACCATACCTTTGTGTACGGCACTGCCCCTGACGGCAGCTTTATTTTCCCGCTCGGCGGCGGCGTGCTGGCGCAAAGCAGCAAAAAAACCGTTGCGACTGACACAGCCCTGGTATGGACGTTCTATTATGCGGAAGCCACCAAGTATACGCTTAAATTTGACCCAGGCGCAGGCACCGGCGCAATCAGCGATATAATCAACCAGAATTTGTCCTCTACTGACACAGTGCCGGATGAAACCGGCATGGCACCGCCGGCCGGCAAGGAGTTTAGCCACTGGGAATTCATCTACAACGGCAACATAGTCAAGGTAGATGAGGGCGTCGATATCGCTGAACTGATTAAGTTCTACGAATCGAAGTTTGAAGTGGCAGCCCCGGGCGAGCAGCCCTCGCTGACCCTGACGGCTATCTGGAAAAACATAGTGGTAGATATCTACTACACGATTGCGTATGATAAGACCGAGGGCGGCGGCTCTGCGCCTACGGATCAAGTGGTCATATCGACGGACACTGCGATTACGTTGCACGACTGGCACTACGGCAGCACCATGACCGAGCCGACAGGCAAAGAGTTCAGCAGCTGGAAATTCCAGTACGCTGGGGCAGATGTTTTTGTCGGACCCGCGAATGTTGTCACAGCGTTGTATGAGAACTATGCCAGCGCATTCGACAGCACGCTCACGCTGACCCTGGAGGCCGTGTGGGTGGATAAAGCCGCGCTCTATGATTTTGCGTATCTTCCGGGTGGCGCTGGCGGCGCTGCTCCTGTAATGCAAACCGGACCGGCAGGCGACGGGACACCATTGGCCGGCGCCGGCACGATGACAGCCCCCGCCAACACGACCTTCGGCGGGTGGTCCTTTATGAACAACGGCAAAGAAGTTATTGTGACTGGCGAGACGCTGGGCAACATCATCAAGTTCTACCCCGGGGCATTCGCTCCCGCAGCCTCAGGCGTTAACGCCAAGCTGACCTTGACGGCTAAGTGGGTCCCCGTGGTCGTGCCCACACGCTACGACTTCGAGTATCTCCCGAACACCGCTGCCGGCACCGTCAACACGACGCAAACCAATTTGACAGCAGCAGCTGCTGCCGGACTCACGGTAGACGATACCACCGGCATGACGCCGCCCCCCAACACGACCTTCGGCGGCTGGACATTCGAGTACAACACCATCCTCATCACTGTGCCGAACACATACTTGCTCACCAATCTGATCGAGAGTTACCTCGGGGCATTTGATACTTCGGGTACCAACCCCAAGCTGACGCTGACGGCTGTATGGGTATCCAAGGGCACGCTCTATGACTTTGAGTATGACATGGGCAGCACCACCGGCACCGTCGACACGTCGCAAACCGGTTTGCTGGCAGCAGATGCTGCCGGGCTCTTTGTAGACGATTCCCTCGGCATGGCAGTCCCCGCCAACACGACCTTCGGCGGGTGGTCCTTTACGAACAACGGCAAAAAAGTTGTTGTGGATGCAGGCAGTCCTCTGGGCAACCTCATTGAGTTCTATCCCGGGGCATTCACGAAGGCCGTGGGTGTCAATGACAAACTGAAACTGACGGCTGTGTGGGTGGACAACGACGCAGTCTACGACTTCAAGTATGACCTGAACGGCGCTGCTCGCACTTTTGATGCCGATGCTCCCTCGCAGACCGGCAAGCTTGCAAGCACATCAGAACTGGTGCTCAACTATGACGCCAACGCCAATACCGGCGCCGTGACGCCGCCCGACAACACGACCTTCGGCGGCTGGACATTCGAGCACAACCTCATCAACATCACTGTACCAGCCGGATATCTTCTTTCCAATCTGATTGAGAGTTACCTCAGTGCATTCGCTCCCGCGACCGCAAGCGAAAACGCCACGCTGACACTGGAAGCCGTATGGGTATCCAACGGCGCGCTCTATGACTTTGTGTATGACATGAATGGCGGCACCGGCACCGTCGACACGCCGCAACCCGGTTTGCTGGCAGCAGATACTATCGGGCTCACAGTAGACGACGCCAGCGGCATGACAGCCCCCACCAACACGACCTTCGGCGGCTGGTTCATTACGAACAACGGCAGCCAAGTTCAGGTGGCGGTCGGCAGCGACTTGTCCGATCTCATTACGTACTACCCCGGGGCATTTGCTCCCGCGACCGCAAGCGATAACGCCACGCTGACCCTGACGGCTAAGTGGAACCCCGTGGTTGTGCCCGCGCTCTACGACTTCATTTATAAGCTGCCCGGCGCTACTTTCGTTGGTGATGCCGATGAACCCTCGCAGGACGGCGAAGATGCAGGCACATCAGCGGAGGTGCTCGACTATGACGCTAACGCCGGTACCGGCCTCGTGCTCCCGCCCACCAACAAGCACTTCATCGGCTGGACATTCACGTACAACCTCATCGAGATCACTGTGCAGCCCGGATATTTTCTTTCCGATCTGATTGATGGTTACCTCGGTGCCTTTGATGCTACGCCTGGCAAATACACGCTGACCCTGACGGCTGTGTGGGTGGACAACGACGCGCTCTATGACTTTGTGTATCTCCCGGGCGCTGGCGCTACCGGTGAAGCTGCTCCTGAAACGCAAGACGATATACCGGCAGCCGACACGACACCATTGGCCGGCGTTGGCACTATGGACGGCCCCGCCAACACGCATTTTGGCGGCTGGTCCTTCACGAACAACGGTCAAAAAGTTGTTGTGGCGACTGGCGAGACGCTGGGCAGCATCATCAAGTTCTATCCCGGGGCATTCGATCCTGCGGCCCTGGGCGTTAATGCCAAGCTGACACTGACGGCTGTGTGGGTGGATGATGACGCAGACTACAGCTTCGAGTATCTCCCGGGCACTGGCGCTTCCGGCACCGTCGACGATACGCAAGCCAACTTGGCAGCAGCAGCTGTTGCCGGGCTCACGGTAGACAATACCACCGGCATGATCCCGCCCGCCAACAAGCACTTCGGCGGCTGGACATTCAGCTACAACACCATCCTCATCACTGTGCCGGAAACATATCTTCTCACCGATCTGATTAAAGATTACCTCGGTGCATTTACAAAGACGGGCACCAGCTTTGAGCTGACGCTGACAGCCATGTGGGTGGACAATGCCGCGCTCTATGACTTTGCGTATCTTCCGGGCGCTGGCGCTACCGGTGAAGCTGCTCCTGAAACGCACGACGATATACCGCCAGCCGACACGACCCCATTAGCCGGCGTCGGCACTATGACAGGCCCCGCCAACACGCATTTCGGCGGGTGGTCCTTCACGAACAACCTCAGCACAGTTGTTGTGACTAACGAGACTTTGGCCGACATCATCAAGTTCTACCCCGGGGCATTCACTAAGGCCGCGGGTGTCAATGACAAGCTGACACTGACGGCTGTGTGGGTGGACGACGACGCAGACTACAGCTTCGTTTATGGCTTGAATGGCGGGACCGGCACTGTCGACATGACGCAAACCGGTTTGACAGCTGCTGCTGCTGCCGTGCTTGAGACAGACGATGCCCTTGGTATGACGCCGCCCGCCAACAAGCACTTCGTCGGCTGGACATTCAACTACAACGGCATCGACATCACAGTGCCGGCCGAACATCCTCTTCCCAATCTGATTGCTGATTACCTCGGTGCATTTACAAAGACGGGCACCAGCTTCGAGCTGACACTGACGGCCGTGTGGGTGGACAATGCCGCGGTCGTGGTGGAATACAATGCCAACTACGATGGCTTGGGCGGCGTTCCCACCATCGTTGACCCTGTGCATTATTTTGCGAGCGATACCTTCCTCGCAATGGACGGCAGCAGCTTCTTCAGCAAAACCGGCTTCACTTTCATTGGCTGGAGCGAGACTCCCGGCGACACCGCTGCAACTTGGGCTGCAGGCGCAACTGTCACCGCAGCGGAATCCACGGCCGGATCCGGCAAGATGGTTCTCAACGCCATTTGGGAGGCGACCAGCGCCGCAGTGACGCTCGACCCGAACACAGGCACGGCAGGCACCGAAGACACGTTGCAGTATAATAACACCAGTGATAAACTCGCGTATGACACCGACGGTTACTGGGGCACCGGCAGCATCACGCCCACCAAGGCCGGTTACGAATTCCTCGGTTGGAGCCAGACCAAATACATCGAAAGCGGCGCACCCGCTGCCGGCGAGGCGCTCTATCCCGCCGACAGAACCACCTGCGCCATGGTGAGCGCTGCAACGGCGGTTTCGGCCATCACGGCCACCCCAAAGACGCTCTACGCCGTGTGGAGTCCTTATACCTTTAAGATTATTTACAACGCCAACGGCGCTCTCGGAACTTCGGCGCCAGCGGATCAGGATGTCGCTTGGGATGCCGGTACCGTTGCGCTTGCAACCCAGGGGAGCATGAACAGATTGGGCTATACCTTCATGGGTTGGGGCGAAACGGCCGCGAGCAGCCCGCCGGATTACCCTGTGGACGCAAGCGGTGATAGCTCCGTTCCCGACGCAAACGATCTGCTCACCGCGGCTCCCGCGAGCGGCAATGTCATCACGACGCTCTATGCGATTTGGAGCGTCAATGCCATCACTGTCCAGTTCAACCTCAACGATGGCGTCACCAGTCCGGCGATCATCCCCGGTGCGGACATCACGGTGGCATACGGTCAGGAATATGAACTTGACCCGACCAGTGCAACCCCCAATGTCTTCCCGGCAAATCCCACGCATCCGACCCCGGGCAAGGCCTTCGACGGCTGGTATCTGGAGGCCGCTTGCAATACAGTTGTCCGTCTTGAGACCCTGGTGATGAAGAGCACGGATCATGAAATCTATGCGGGCTGGCGCGACACCGCCATTCCGCAGCAGCTGATCAGCCTTGATCCCGATGGCGGCACCATCCCGGGTTATGCGCAGGGCGTCATCGTCCCTGACCTGGTGAAAAATCCGAACGGTTCCACTGTTATCATTTCGCAGTATCAGCCCACCAAAACAGGCTACAGCTTCGCGGGCTGGCTTTCCCCGGACGGCAAGGGGACCTACGATGCCGCAACAAAGAGTTACACAATTGACAACCAAGTTCCCGGCAATTACGCCGACACCATTGTCGCGCAATGGACTCCCACGCCGTATAACATTCGCTTTATTGCCAAAAACCCGGCCATAGCGCAGCTTGGTCTCACAGCCGACGGCGCGTTTGCCGCGCCTCCCGCAGGCTTCACCGGCAGCGGTGGTTACACCGGCCTGAACGATGTTGCGGCGGCCGTGTCACCCAGCAGCGAAAATGTTCCGCTGCCCACCGGCGCAAAGGCGCCCACCTGCTACGGTTACACCTTCAAGGGCTGGGCCACACAAGCCAATGGCGCGGTTGTGTACAACAACAGCCTCAGTGATGCAACCCTTGCGTCGCTGATCAGCGAGACCAACAACTACAAGGAAAAAGGCCAAACCTTGGCCGCCGAAGTATATCCGGCAGGCGACACAGCGAACAACAACGGTCAGGTTTATCTCATCCTCTATGCCGTCTGGCAGCCCATCGGCGCGGATGACCCGGATCTGCCGGACAACCCCGGCGCAAATACGCCCAGCGGGCACAATGAGTATGACCCATTCGACCCGGATATCGCGAACCCGAAGGACGACCCGACACGGGGCGACGACGGCCTTATCATGCTGTACTTCGTGGATGGCGCGACCACTTACAACTATGCCTATACCACTGCCGGTGTACAGATGCTCCCCGCAAACATCAAGGCAAAAACCGTTACCTTCGGCGGGACCTATGGTCTCCTGCCCCAACTCGCGCGTAAGAATTCGATCTTCGTGGGCTGGAAAATCATTGCAGTGGGCGCGGACGCCGGCAGCAAATGGATGGGTACCTATAATCCGAAAGAGTCTGGCGGCGAGAACGGAATCAATGTTGGTGACATGCTGGTTGCAGGCACGCAGGTGCGCACCGTGAAGAGCGTTTGGGTTGCTCCGGTGTGGATCGATGTCCTCTCCAAGAATACGACGATCTTTACGACAAAGTACGCGTCGACGTTCTGGAACTGGATGATGTTCATCTTCCTCTTTGGCTGGATCTGGATGTGGTTCGTGAAGTAATTCACGCACTGAAGAACGTTTGGTAATGGGAATCCCCGCTGTCCCGTTCGGGATAGCGGGGGTTTTTGTGTGATTGTGGCTCAGCTGTTCATGACAACTGCGAACAGGATGAATATTCCACGGCAGCAGGCCTGTTTTGTTGTACGGGCTTGCAAGCAATGGTAAGCAAACTCAATTCGCGTGCGATGGTTTGATGCCCCTTTGCAAACGATGCCGCGAGCTCATGTATTCAGCGTGCAAAACCTTCAGGCCGCTATCACCAATGGCCGCCGACCTTGACAATGATAACGTTGTGATCGTCTATCTCGCTTCTGCCCCAGCAGAAGTAAATCCGCGCGTCGCTGTCGGCACGAAAAAGCTTTGTATGAGGATTGCAGGTGAGCGGATATGTAACCCCGTTATGCTTGAAATCTATTTTGTGGTTTGTCTCGTTGGAGCCTGCGCCGGAGCACAAAAGGTTATGTGCCCGCAAGGCGTCCACAGCATATTTTCCATCATGTTTTTCCAAATACAGTCCCTTTGCATATTGATCCAGAACAAATAAATGCCTCAGCACCTCATCTGTGCTGCCTTTTGCACCCACCGTTTTATGTATTTCGACCAAAGCGTTGGGAGCAAAGAGTAAGTTTCTGAACACATATGGGATTTGCTCAGCCAATTCTTTGCAGTTCGTGCATTGCGCCAAATAATACTTTCTTACGTATACGGGAGGCTTGCTTTTTTCAACAACGAGCGCGGGATCAACAGCCAAAGGACATTCGTCAATAGCCAGCACAGCAGTTCGCTGTCCCTTCGGAGGCTTGCATATACCAGCATACGCCTCCGTTGAAGACGGCAGTTCCCTGAGGGCGTTTGATAAGTATTCCGTCTCGTCTGAGGTTTGCGACCCATATATATAGTCGCACGCCGTAACTCCATCTTTATCCGGATAGTCATAATATTCGTCGGGAATATAGACATTATCCGCTTCCTTATATTCATCCACGCTGTCCCCAAACGACAAAATGTCATCTATAGCAAGTGCGCCATACCTCATGGCCGGCGCAACATATCCGTCTATTTTCCACATCTTCTCAACTCCAACAATTCTCTTAAATCGGCTTTTGTCTGGTCGAAGAAGCCCTTTGGCCAGTATTCCAATTCTCCGTTGGAAGAAATACCGATGCTGGCGTGCCCGGCATTTTCTTCAAAAAAGATCACTCGCATAAGGTCGGCATGCCCGCTTTTTGCCAGCTCCAAACGGCAGCCGTTGATGATGTGTTCGCTGTGCGTTTCCAGAATCACCTGGACACCACAAGCCGCAATTCTGGCCAAAAACTTTGCGATGGTGGATTGGCTGTATGGGTGCAAATGCGCCTCCGGATTTTCAACGATCAATATGGTGTTTTCCAGTTTTTTCGTCGTGGCAGCCAAGGCCTGCACGATAATGGGCAAAACATAAGTGATGCCGAAGCCCGTTGCGGTCGGCAGATAAAAATCTCCTTTGTTTCGGAATTTCATCGTGGATATATTCAGTTCGGGCGTCACGGCTGTGCTGAGTTTTGTGCCGGGGACAATCAACTCCAGCCAGGCCTCGCAGTTGGCCGAAAACCGGTTGATATCAGAGATTCTGACTTGAACGGGCAATCTGCACTCGGGCCTTTTTCGTTCTAGCAGATCCATTTGGTGCATCACATAGTTTGTGTTTTCCCCCCTGCTGCCCACATACAGGCCCAGCGATTCAAATATGCCGGAGGATATTCTTGGCCCCACTCTTTCGGCGTTCAGGTAAAGGATTGACGGAAAATATGAAGGGTTAAAACAGTCTCTGATAATAAAAGACAAACTCTCCTCTTGCGCATCCTGCAGCACGAGCACTGCTTTTGTCTCTGCTTCGCGGATTTTTGCGGAAATGACCACTTTACCGTTATCATGGTCCGACGAGATGATGGAAGAGGGCAATCCCAGATTGATGCCGAATATATTATCCGTAGAAAGCTCCTGAACGCTGTTTTTTGTGTTTTCTATACTTTTTTCCAGCATCAAAATGCTTTGAATCACGCTTGATTTGCCTGTTGCATTGGCCCCCGACAAAATTGTGAGCGGACGGAAACTCAGACCCAGGTTTTGATGGCACTTAAAGTTTTTTAGCGTCAACGCGTCAATCATTGCATTTGACATTTGTCAATCACCTCGCTGGAAAATTTGAAATTGTCTTTGATTCTTCGTTTGTCTCCCGTCCCGGTGGTAATTGCGTTCATATAATCTGAATCTTTCAAAGCTTGCGCAAGTTGGTATAGTGCAAACTCCGAATAGGACGATAAATCGATCTGCGCAAACCAATCATCCGCTAAAATCACGGAAAACGAAGAAAACAGAGACTTGTTGATGAAATCAAGGTTTCTCGCAACCTGGTTATTTTCATTCAGATAAACTTTTGAAAAGCAGTATTCCCCGAACAAGGCGTTTGCTCGCTCCATTGCTGTTTTGAATATTGCCAGCCGATTTTCCAGCTCCTGTGCTGACAAGGCGGCAAGTTTTTCGATTTGTTCATCCAGCATGGAGGCTAAATTTGGGTGGGAGGAAAAATCAAATTTCTTTTCGCTGCAATCATAAGCGTTATAACACGCGAAAAAGCGCAGCACCATTTCCTGCGCATCCAGCCGCTCGTCTTTGATTTTGTTTCGGGTGGCGGCCAGGAACTCCTCGCACCTTGATGCTGTTCTCAGAAACGTCCTCACATTTTCACTGCAAATGGCATTGCGCATCTCCTGCTGGTTCAAGGGGATTCCCCCTGTGTTCACGCGCCGGAATATATCATAAATCACTTTTTTTGGTGATCTCGCATCCAGGATATTCACAGCCATTTGCGCGCGATTAATTCTTTGCTGAAACTTTTCGTCCAAGTCCCCGAATTTTTTTCCGCCGCACACATCACCCAAATATTCCAGTCCAGACAGCTTGAATTCCCCGTCCATATATTCCCGGATTGTTGCCAACCGCTGCTGGCCGTCAATTACAATAAACTTTGCGTTTTCATCTTCGTAAAAATAAAAAGCTGGAATGGGAATCCTGAGAATCAGCGATTCGATGAGCAATGATTTGCGCTTGACTTCTTTCCACACATGCTTTCTTTGAAAATCCGGGCTGATGTCAAGCGCCCCTCCCCTCATCAGGTCAATGATGTATTTCAAAGAGAGCATCTGCTGGTCGACCCGTATTTTTTCGGGGTCAAATGGTTTTTGTTCCTGGCTTGCCGCTTCGTCTTCGTCTGGCGCTTCTTCTTCATGATCAAAGCCCAGGAATTCTGAAGATAATTGCTCCAAAGAACCGGCATCGGACAATGTGGGCATTCCAGACATATTCGCCCTCCTTGATTCATTTGATTTTTCTGCGAGCACATATAAATATTATATCACACCATCGTCAAAAAAGAAAGGTATCGGTGAAAATTTTCTTCTGCTACGTCTGTGTTTTTCGGTCAGCATCTTTTTGCGGCATTATTGCTTCCCTCCTTCTCCCCAATATCTTTTATTCCATGAAATCCAGTGTTTGCCCATTCAGCGTTACCTTGATTTCTCTCCACATCGGCATATACCGCTCCATTAGGGCTGCGAACTTCTCATCGTGCTTCTTTTCAACAAGGTGAACCAGTTCGTGGAGTATGATGTATTCGAGGCACTCCGGCGTTTTCTTTGCAAGCCGCAAGTTTAGCCATATCTTCCTTGTTTTTGTGTTACACGTCCCCCAACGGGAGGTCATGTATTTCGTTTGCCACCCTGCTGCTTTTAAACCCGTTATTTTTTCCCATTTTGGCAGTTGCTGCGCAATTTCGGCTTTCAATAATTTTCGATACCACTCACGAACAAAATTCTCGCGCTGCTCGGCGGTGCTTTCCTTTCGGACGGTCAGAACCGCCTTATTACCGGATAGCATGAGCGAGTTTTTGTTTCCGTATTCGGTTTGGAGGTAGTATTGCTTTCCCAAAACGTAGAGAGTCTCGTCAGAAACATACTCACGCTCTGATTGCCGTGATTGGTTATCAAACTTGGCGACCTGCTTCTTGATCCAACTGATCTTAGTCCGCGCAAATCGTTCTATCGCTACATCACTCATAGAAATCGGAGCGGACACTGTCACGCGGCCGTCCGGCGGCTTGACGTAGAGGTGCATATTCTTGATGTCTTTTTTGCACACTTCAATTGATATGCCGGAAATGTTTAGCATCTAATATTCTCCTTGCTCCACTACTATGCTGTAAACCCGTTCAACCTTGTCTTTGTTTTTCAAGACCCGATACAGCGCCTGCTTAATCCTTCGCTCTTTGAATTCGTTGTGACGGAAGTCAGCTTGCACAGTGTCCGAAGACAATTCTGTCTTTGGGCTTATTTTTATGCTCATCGGCTACCCCGAGCAAAACACATGAACCTAAGCCCAGCGCAAATCCCCCGTGCAAAAAATATATCCGAGACCAAAGCTCAAGTGAAATTGACGACCCGCAAGGTGGGCAAATCCAAACGTTATGGACCGAAAGACCATCTATGATTTGTCAACCCCTATCGCACAAAAAAATCAAGATTTTTTCGCCCGACAGGGGTTACGGAAAAAAGGCAAGACAAAACAGCCCGGC
>JGI994J12354_10001154_pt1 | contig 26842 bp, 16 predicted proteins | sample IntmicLarv3ML3BL_FD_12354 | JGI IMG/M metagenome (IMG submission 12354)
TTACCAACCTAGTTATCAACCGCTTTAGATTTATCAAGGCGATACATTATTTTATTTTCATCGCCAAAGAACGTTGTTCATTTTCAATTGTCAATTGTCAATTGTCAATTGTCAATTGTTTATTAGTTTTAACTGTTGCCTGTAGCGAACTGCCTAAAATCAAATCGGATTCACAAAACACCCAAAAGGCTCAGCCCATAAAGCAACCTGTATTCAATACCGTTGTTATCCCCGATCATCTGAAGTCCGACTTCGAACGTGCCGAATATTATGTTAAGCATTATTGGGATAGCATGAATTTCAAAGACACGACATTTCTGTCGTACACGGGAGTCTTGGAGCAGGCTTTTGTGAACTATGCCCATGCATTATCATATGTTCCTGCGGAAATCAGCGTAAATTCGCTGAAAAATATGATGGAAAAAGCATCTGTAGACAGAAAGATGTTTACATTCCTGTTCGATCTATCCGAAAAGTATCTTTACAACCCCAAATCAGATTACGAAAACGAAGATCTATTTACTATTGTACTTGAGTTGGCAATTAACTCAACCGTATTGGATGACATAAGAAAGGTTCGTCCGAAAAAAATGTACGATTTAGCTCTCAAAAACCGTATTGGCACAAAGGCTCTCGACTTTTCCTACACGCTTGTCGACGGACAAACATCTTTAATGCATGATATTAAATCGGATTACCTGCTACTGATGTTTTACACTCCGGGATGCGACCAATGCAGCGAGATGATGAACAAGCTAAAAAAAGCGCCGAAAACCAATTACTACATAAACGGAAAAAGATTAAAAGTTCTTGCAGTATATCCCGGTGAACAGTATGATGAATGGAAGGCATATGTAAAGAATATTCCTTCGTCATGGATTAACGGATATGATAAAAACATATATGTAAAAAACGAAGATATTTATGACTTAAAATCNATTCCCGCAGTTTATTTGTTAGACAAAGAAAAAAATGTAATTATCAAAAATGCGTCAGTAGAGTTGATTGAAACTTACTTTTTAAATATTTAAAACTACTAATGCAACATATTTTTTTAGAAATAATTCACATTTTAACTATATCGTATTATTTTTTTTTATATTTTTGACGCGTGAACATTAACTTATATATACAAGAATATACAAACGCCATTTTTTAAAAACCATGATTTAATTATTTATACATATATTAATATGTAAATTAACAAAAAAACCGAAAAGATGAATCTAAACATTAACATATATTACATGAATTTCTCAAATATTTTCTTATTGAGAGAGAGAGAGAGAGAGACGCTAATCCGGGGTCATTTTTGCTCTTTCACGCGCGTAATATATATAATAAAATCATTTTTTCTAAATTATTTTCACATAAATCATACGGATATAGTAAAATATCCCGGAAATGGAAAAACAAGTTTTTTCCATTTTTGGGATATTTTTATATTATTTAAATTGTATTGAATAGCATAGCCGCCTCCTGTAGTATTTATTAATAAAACGATGTTATGCAAAACAATTAATATTTTGAGATATTTTTATTTTTGTCAAATCTAAATCAATCAATTGTTTATGAAAATCAAAAAGATGAATTTTCTAAAAAGAGGGTTTTGTTTTGCTTTGAGTTTTCTGTTTGTTGTAGGGCTTGCCTCAACTCCGCTTCAGAATGTTAAAGCAGATGTATCAATACCCCAACAGAGCCAAAAGGTTTCAGGTATCGTCAAAGACGCTACCGGCGAAACTCTTGTAGGTGTAAACGTAGTTGAAATAGGAACTACGAACGGTACTATTACCGACATTGACGGTAAGTATTCATTAGATGTAAAAGCGAACGCGACACTTCAGTTCACTTACATCGGGTATATACCACAGACCCTGAGCGTGACAGGATCTAACTTGGATGTTGTATTGCGCGAAGATGTACAGTCACTCAGTGAAGTAGTAGTTGTAGGTTACGGTACACAGACAAAGAAAGATATTACAGGGTCTGTGGCTGTAATTGACACCAAAGATCTTTTGGCTTCCAGCGGTTCTTCAGCCGTACAACAATTACAAGGTAAAGCTGCCGGTGTTTTTGTCGGCACATCCGGAGCGCCGGGTTCGCAAACAATGATTCGTATTCGCGGTATCAACACTATCAACGATAACGGCGTACTGTTCGTAATCGATGGTGTATCTACGCGTAATCAGGACTTAAGCAGTATTAACCCGAATGATATCGAAAGTATGCAGATTTTGAAAGATGCTTCCTCTGCAGCTATTTATGGTGCGCAGGCTGCTAACGGTGTTGTTCTTATTACTACTAAAAAAGGATCACGGAGCGGACAACCGGTTGTTTCTTACGACGGTTATTTCGGAGTTAATAAGACAGGTAAGAATTATGACGTACTCAATTCAAGAGACCGTCTGCAATTGGAATGGGATGCCAAAGCTAATAACTATGCTATCAACGGTGTAACAGACAGATATCCAAGTCACGTTCAGTTCGGAACAGGTCCTAATTATACTATTCCCAATTACATGACTCAAGCAGGCGCTAACGGTTCACAAAATATCGATCCGAACTCATACAGTTATCCTGATAATACTATGGTTCCTTTTTCAGACACTAATTGGTGGGATGAAATTGACAGAACTGCACCTATACAAAACCATCAGGTTTCTGTTTTAGGTGGGTCTGATAAAGGGCAATACAGCCTTAGCGCAAACTATTATAATATGGAAGGAACTGTAATCGATACATATTTTAAAAGGTATCAGGTTCGCGCCAACTCTACATTTAATGTTCGCCCATGGCTGCGTTTGGGAGAAAACTTCACTTATTCATGGATTAAAGACCTCGGAAAAACCCCCGAAGGTTCGGAAAGCACCCCATATTCATGGACATACCGTTCATCTCCCTTTGTTCCTGTATACGACATAGGGGGAAACTTTGCCGGTTCAAAAATCGCAGGAACTGGTAACTGGCAGAATATTGTCGCCATAAAGAAAAGAGAAATAGGCAACTATTGGACAAACAGCCGCCTCTTCGGTAACCTTTGGGCTGAAGCAGACTTGTATAAAGGACTTACATTCCGCACAAGCTTCGGTATGGACTACACAAATAATTATTCCTACCGTATGTCTAAGAAAAACCTTGAGTTTTCGGAAACGCGCGGAACTAATGACCTTGAAGAACAAGCAGGCTTCAACTTTCGTTGGGTATGGTCAAATACAATAACGTATACTAACTTGTTTAATGATGTTCACAGGGTAACTGTTCTGGCAGGTACCGAAGCGATTAAAGACGGACTTGGACGTTCGATGACAGGACAAAGATATAATTATCTTTATGAAGACAATGTAAACACATGGGTATTGAACATGGGAGAAAAAAATACTGATATGAGAGCAGAATCTTCTTATAGAGGCGAATCTGCATGGTTCGGTATTTTTGCACGTGCGGACTACTCATTCATGGATAAATATCTGTTTACAGGTATTGTACGTCGTGACGGCGTATCACGCTTCTCCGAATCAAACCGTTACGGTGTATTCCCGTCAATATCTCTCGGATGGCGTGTTTCTGAAGAAGGATTTATGGAAGGAACAAGAACATGGTTAGACGATATGAAACTCCGCGTAGGTTACGGACAGGTAGGTAACGCTCAAGTACCTCGCCAAACGAACTTCGCGTATGAATTTACTACAGACCCGTATCGTACTAATTATGACTTGTCTGGCACAAACAGCGCATCTTATACCGGATACAGACTACAGAGATTCGGCAACCCTGATACAAAATGGGAGGCTGTTGAGACTACTACAGTCGGACTTGACGCTACTTTACTTAACGGTAAATTTGGAGTTAACCTTGAATGGTACAGCAAAAGAACAACAGACATGTTGTTGCAGGCGTCATACTCAGCCCTTGCAGGTGAAGCAGACAAACCTTATGTAAACTTCGGTAATATGAAAAATGACGGTTTTGACATCGCCCTAAACTATCGTGATCGTAGTGGTGACCTGTCATGGGATGTAAGCTTTATTGTCAGCCGCTATGTAAACGAAGTAACTAAGATTTCCGAAGCGGACGACGCATCTTTCTGGGAAGGCGGAGCACGTATCAGCGGTAATATCTTACGTACCACAAAAGGTCTTCCTATAGCATCGTTCTATGGTTATAAATTAAACGGATTCTACGAAAATGTTGACCAAGTTATGGCGTTGCCTCCTATCGGACAAGACAAAAATATTTCAAGAGAAACAGCCCAGACTTATGTCGGCAAGTTTAAATTTGCCGATACTGACGGAAACGGACTGCTTGATGTTGACGACCGCACAATGATTGGTAATCCGCATCCCGATCTTTTTGGTAGTTTGAATTTAGGTCTTGGTTATAAAGGATTCGACTTCACAATGTTCTGGACCTATTCAATAGGAAACGATATGTTCAACAATACTAAGTACTTCACCGACTTTTGGTTGTTTGAAGGTAACAAATCATCAAAGATGAGAGACCTTTCATGGAAAGCGGGCGCCGACAACAGCAAGGCTATCCTGCCGGTTCTTGATTACGGTGATTCATATTCGGGAACAAACTCAAGCTCTTACTATGTTGAAGACGCGTCATACTTAAGACTGAAAAACCTGGTAATAGGATATACTTTCCCAAGTTCGTTGTTGAAAAAAGCTACTATCTCCAATCTGCGTATTTATGCACAGGCCGAAAATATTCTTACCTTTACGAATTACAGTGGTTTGGATCCTGAATTTTCTAATGCTTCCGTAGGTGACGGAAACGGTTCCGACCGTCGTCGCGGTTTGGATATGGGCGGATGGCCGATGACTATGCGCTTCCTGTTCGGTGTAAACTTTGCATTTTGATATTATTAACACGTATACTAAATGATAATTATGAAACAAAAAAATATAATTGCAGCTTTTTGTTGCGTTGCTATATTAGCAATGACCTCTTGTGGCGAAGATTTTCTTTATAAAGCGCCGCAGGGGAGTATCGACCAGAATGCATTGGAAAATGAAATCGGTCTGAACCTGCTGGTGGTAAGCACTTATGCTAACCTGACTGAAAACAACTGGGGTGCATCTCCTTTCAACTGGACTTTCGGCGGTATGTACGGTGGTGATGCCAATAAAGGCTCCGACCCGGGTGACCAGTCCGTACTCAATGAAATGGAAATGTATAACACTACTTCTACGAACGGATATTTAAATGAAAAATGGGAATGGACTTACAAAGGCGTCAGCCGTGCAAACAGGGCGTTACGTACATTGGTCAAAGTCGAAGGCCTTAGCGATAACATAGCTAAATCACGCAGAGGCGAGTTAGTGTTCCTTCGTACGATGTTCTATTTTGAATCTGTAAAAGTTTTTGGTCCGTTTATTCCATATATTGAAGAAGCGCTCGAGGAAAACGATCCTAAAATCCCTAACGATAGGGATATTTATAACGATATTCTTACTGATATTGATGTTGCTATCAGCAATCTTCCCGAAACACAACCGGAAGTAGGACGTCCTAACTCATGGGCTGCTAAAGCGCTTAAAGTTAAAATATTAATGCAGAAAGGCGACCTCGCTGCCGCAAAACCAATATTGGCTGATATTGTTAATAACGGTAAAACTACAAGCGGTGCGACTTACGGTCTGCAAAACGAATTGAACGCAAACTGGGACGCTTTACGAGAAAATGGCAAGGAATCTATTTTCGAAATTCAATTCTCTGCTGACAGAGACAATGGTAATTCAGGTATGTCATTATGCTATCCGCATAATTCAGGCCCCGGTGGCTGCTGCGGTTTCTATCAGCCATCATTCGAACTTGTTAACTCTTTTCAGGTTGATGCCAACGGCCTTCCGTTCATTAATGGTGAATACCGTACAAAACCGACTGTTTCAAAAGTAAATGATAAAGCCGGTGAAGACGAACCTGTGGGAGTAAATGATAATAGTATAACTGTGGATCCTCGTCTCGACTTTGCAATCGGACGTTATGGTATTCCTTACAAAGACTGGGGTAATCCTAAGAATGACTGGGTTCGCAACCCGACTAACGGAGGTATATTCGTGCCTAAAAAACACGTATTCAGCAAAGCAGAACAAGATGCGGGTATGCAAACAAATCATGACGGTTGGGCGCCTGCTTCTGCGATGAATATCCAATACTTGAGCCTTCGTGATATGATGTTAATGTATGCGGAATGTCTTGCCAATGATGGTGATCTGAGTAGCGCAATGGAGCTTGTGAACAAGATACGCGCTCGTGCCGCGTTGGAAGAAAATATCGTGACATTACCTGACGGAACTCCCGCAGCTAACTACAAGATTGAAGTTTATCCTTCCTCCCACGCTGCATTTTCAGATAAAGCGACTTGCGTTAAAGCTGTTCGTATGGAAAGAAAACTCGAATTGGCTATGGAAGGTTTACGTTGGTTTGACCTTGCACGCTGGGGTGGCGATTATATGGCGCAGGAACTTAGCGCATATATCAATTATGAAAGACAATTCATACCTAAGTTCTCCGGTGCTTCTGCATTATCTGCTACTAAAACAATGTTCCCTGTTCCTGATGGACAAGTTCAGACGATGGGTAACGATGAAAATGGTAATCCTTACTTGAAACAACCAAGCGCTTGGTAATTCCCGGTAGCTTAAATAAAATAATAGGGCGTCATGATTATGGCGTCCTATTTTTTTATTCATCACCGGTATCAAGCAGGATTCTCTAACACGTCATCGGTAGTTCCTGTAATTTTTTATTTAGATAAAGGGAAAATGACGAATCGATATCCTTATACGAAAAAGGGATGAACCAATTACGGCACATCCCTTTTTCAATATATTTTTGTTTATATTTATTTCTCTTCCGAAATAACACCTTTCTTCGCCAAGCGACGTTTCTGTATTTCGTATGCTATCGGAGTAGCGATAAACAGCGTTGCGTATGTACCGATAATAACACCGAGCATTATCGCGAATGTAAAACTGCGGATTGTTGTTCCTGCCAACAGGAATATACACAATACAACAACAAGTGTTGATAATGTCGTATTGAAAGTACGTGACAGTGTCGAGTTCAATGCATCATTTATTACGCGGTAACGGTCGCGTTTAGGATAATCTTTTATCGTCTCACGTATACGGTCGAAGATTACGACAGTATCGTTAAGAGAGTATCCTATTACGGTCAGGATAGCCGCTATAAACGTCTGGTCGACCTCCATCGAGAATGGAAGTATCTTCCAGAACAACGAATAGAACGCGATTATACATAATGTTGTTACAAATACCGAGGCGAACACACCAACGGAGAAAGCAAAATCTCGGAATCGGATAAGAATATACAACGCCATACAAAACATACCGATAAGAACTGCCATTACAGCGGCATTTTTTATATCATCTGCCATACTCGGTCCTACCTTCTGCGAACTCTGTATATTTGTTTCTATAAATTGTGTTAATGTTGTTCCTGCAGGGATATACTCTTTAAGTCCTTCATATAACTTAATATTAATTTCTTCGTCAATAGAAGGATCTGTTTCTATTATCCTGTAGTTCGTTGATACGCGTACCTGATTTGAGCTTCCTATAGTAATAACACTTACCGAACCATCCAAATGCTCGTCAAGAGCATCACGTACATCATCGGTACGCACTTCCTGATCAAAACGTATGATATAGTTACGGCCTCCCGTGAAGTCAATACCTGAATTCAATCCAACTGTAGCAAGTGAGATGGAACCAAGTACAATAATCACCACCGGAATAAGATATCCCATTTTACGCATACCCAAAAAATTAATATTCGGGTTTAATAACAGGTTTTTCGAAATAGATGTTGTAAATGAAAGATGTTCGATTTTATTCTTTGCGATCAGGAATTCGTAAACTATACGCGTAATGAATACGGCAGTAAGGAATGATACCGAGATACCGATAAGTAACGTCCAGGCAAATCCTTTGATCGGACCTGTTCCGAAGACGAATAATACTATACCTATAATAATTGTAGTAAGGTTGGCGTCAAAGATGGCAGAGAAAGCGTTCTTATAACCGTCGGAGATAGCTCTTGCAAATTGTTTGCCCGAGCGAAGCTCTTCTTTAGCGCGTTCATATATCAACACGTTAGCGTCGATAGCCATTGCAAGCGTAAGTACCATACCCGCGATACCCGGTAATGTCAATACAGCCTTGAATGATGCAAGAATACCAAAGGTGAAGAATATATTCAGTAATACTGCACCGTTAACAATCATACCGGGCACTAAACCGTAAACAACACACATGTATATCATCAACAATACCAAAGCAACAACAAACGAAATAACACCGGCATTGATAGCTTCCTGTCCAAGTGACGGACCTACAACATCTTCCTGCACAATATTTACTGATGCAGCCATCTTTCCCGATTTCAACACGTTTGCTAAGTCCTTTGCCTCTTCAACGGAAAAATCTCCGGTAATTTGAGATGTTCCGCCCGAAATCTCTCCAAGAACATTAGGAGCCGAGTAGACCATTTCATCAAGAACAATAGCTATACTGCGGTTTACATTTTCTTTAGTCAGGCGAGCCCATTCTTTAGCTCCTTCAGCATTCATGGTCATATGTACCTCCTGACCTCCACGAGACATCATTCCCTGTGCAAAGTCTGCATTAGCATCTGTGACAACGTCTCCGCTCAATGCAGGTGAACCATCACGGTTTGTAACTTTCAAAGCATACAACTGAAAGAATTGTTCAGTTTCATCGGTTGCTTTTACAGACCACCTGAACATCACATTATTAGGAAGCACCTGCTTCACTTGCCTCATATTAAGAAGACTATCGACCTTTGCCATATCGAATCTGCTTGCAACTCCCACAATAGGTCCGGGAGCAATCTGTCCATTATACGTATTAGGCATAAGAACCGCAAACAATGGATGTTGTTTTTCAAAATCCGTATCTGTTTGTGCAGTATTCGGAGTATCAGTTTTAAGCTGATTCAATAACGAGTCCACTTCAGATGTTGACTCTGCTGTAACATCATCCTGTTTAGCTTCCGCTGTTTCCGGCAATGAAGCGCTATCGGTGTCATTATCTGTGGTTGCGGATGATTCTTCAACTATTCTTGCCAGTACGGCATCAGCCTCAACAAGCGCAGAATATATATCTGCCAAACTAAAAGTTTCCCAGAATTCAAGGTTTGCACTTCCTTGAAGTAATTTACGAACACGTTCCGGTTCTTTTACTCCCGGTAACTCAACCAAGATACGACCGTCTGTCTCAAGGCGTTGAATATTAGGAGAAACAACTCCAAAACGGTCTATACGTGTACGTAATACATTAAATGAATTATCAATTGCACTTTTTAACTCAGTTCTCAAAACTGAAATAACCGCATCATCCGAACTTTGAGGCGTAATTCTATCTTTCATCTCAAAAGTACTGAAGATAGCCGAAAGACGAGCTCCCTGATCAATTCTTCTGTACTCTTCAACAAACAGGTCAATAAAATTCCTTTGGCTTACTGCCTGACGCGCCTGAGCAGCATCAAGGGCTTTGTTAAAGTTTTCATCCTTGTTATTGTTTGACAACGAACGAATAACATCCGCTACGTTCAACTCAAGGATAACGTTCATACCGCCCTTCAGGTCAAGGCCTAAAGTAATTTCATTCTCTCTACACTGTTTTAAAGTATAACCCATCCAGACTTTCTGATTGGCTAATGAGTCTAAATAAAAACTCTCTTTTGTAGCATCTCCGTTTGCGTAAGCTGCCGCTTGGTTGTTATACTTATTTGTCACGAATGAAAATGACAAATAGAAAAGACATACTAACGACAACAAAATCGCGAATACATTTACAAATCCTTTGTTTTGCATTGATTTTTATATATTTATGTTATTACTTTAATTCAATCTTTATTTTTTCAAGGTGCAAAGATAGACTTTTTTTCATTGCAAAATAGATTTTTACGCATTTTTTTTATTTTATATATGCAATTATATACGGATTCTCATTTTTTTCATATCTTTGTTTTAAAAATCTGCATAAAATATACATTTACAATTCAAAAACAGAACTTACATAATTTACTGATTATTAAACAAACCACTTCCAAATGAAAAGGCTTATTTTTTTAATTCTCTTTTGCGTAACAATGTTTAACATTTACGCTAAACAAGTAGATACCATTGAGGTGTTAAGCTCTTCGATGAACATCAAAATTAAGAATGTTATCATCCTGCCTGACGATTATGATAAAAATACAAACCTGCCTGTTCTGTACCTGTTACACGGATACGGAGGAAACCATAAATCCTGGATCCAAATAAAACCCGATCTGCCACAGCTTGCATCACAATACGGAATAATTATAGTATGTCCTGACGGGAAAAACTCCTGGTATTGGGATAGCCCGGTGAATTCGAATGTAAAATACGAAACTTATGTATCAAAAGAACTGCCTGCTTATATTGACAATAACTATAAAACAAAAAAAGACAAATCAGGACGTGCCATTACAGGCTTTAGTATGGGCGGACACGGAGGGCTATGGTTAGGTATACGACATCAGGATATATTCGGGGCATGCGGTTCGATGAGCGGCGGAGTTGATATCAGACCGTTTCCTGATAATTGGGATATGAAAAAATCGTTAGGAAATTATCACGAAAACAATTTACGGTGGGATAATCACACAGTTATAAACCAATTACATCTTATAAAACCGGAACTTGAAATAATAATCGACTGCGGAACAGATGATTTCTTTTATGAAGTTAATGAAAAACTTCACAAACAACTTATTTATAATAATGTAAAGCATAATTATATTTCACGCCCGGGTGCACATAATGGGCAGTACTGGAACAAAGCCGTAGACTTTCAGATTTTATTTTTCAGTAATTACTTTAACAAAAAACAGTGAGTGGAAAATAAAAAAAAAGGGTTGTCTCACGACAACCACAATCTTCATTGTTAACCTTAAATCTAATACCATGAAAAACACGATGCAAAGATAACGCATTTTATGTTATCCAACATAATTTTTCGGCAGAAAAATTCATCGCGTTAAGTTTATTTAACTTCTGACGTCTGCTCCCCACATTAATTTTTCCCGTAAAGTTTGGTAAAAAGTCTGATTAAATCTCTTAACCACGCGTGTTGTGAAGTTTGCGAGGCTGATTTTCAGAATATTACCTACGGCAACGTCTTCAGAACGTCCATCTAATGCGACAAGGAACGAATTTGTACGACTTTCAATATTTAACGTAATCGTATAATCATCCGGAATCACAATCGGACGGACATTAAGAGAATGTGGAGCTACAGGGCTAAGAATAATATTTCTGTTTTGAGGTAATAATATCGGACCGTTAACGCTCATAGAGTATGCAGTTGAGCCGGTCGGTGTAGCAACGACTAATCCGTCAGCCTGATACGAGGTGAAATATTCATCATTAAGAAGTGTATGAATAGTGATCATCGACGACGTCTCCCTTTTCAATATAGCAATCTCGTTAAGAGCAAAATTTAACCCTTCAAAAACCTGTTTCTCTGTATTCAGTTTCAATAATGAACGCTCTTCAATTTTATAATCGCCGCGTGACAACTCTTCAAGAGTCTCTTCAATCTGATTGCTGCCAATGTCGGCAAGAAACCCGAGACGACCGGTATTGATGCCCAATATGGGTATATTGAATTTGTTTACTTGTAATGCTGTTCGCAAAAAAGTTCCGTCTCCGCCAATACTCAACACAATATCCAATCCGGAAACATCGTCTTCAAGTATTCCTGATTTTGCAGGGCAATAGCCAAAATCTCCGCTCATAGAATCATAATAAGAAGATTGAATATATACTTCCATATTAAGACTGTCGAGCTTTTGAAATAAACCTTTTATTACAGGTAATTTTGCTTCTTTACATTCACTTCCGAAAACGCCTATTCTCATTGTTAATATCTTTTTATTTTATTTATTCTATTATTTCATTAATTACTTGTACATTTGCACTTGTTTTGCAGAGCAAAGATAGTGCAAGCTGAGAGAAGAATAAAATAAACGAGTTTAAAATAACATTATTTTTCACTTTTCATTTTTGACTTCGTCCAAACACCTAACGCTCGGCAAAGGCAAGAAAACTTGCCTCTGCTCTTGCTTAATCGGTGTTTTCACTTTTCATTCGCCTTTGGCGCTGGCGCTGGTGCAAACTAATAAAATAACTAAGATTTAGCATGATAAAATTAAGTGTAAATATAAATAAAGTTGCAACTATTCGTAATTCACGCGGCGGAAGTATCCCTGATGTAAAAAAAGTGGCGCAAGATTGTGAAGCTTTCGGGGCGCAGGGAATAACTATGCATCCTCGACCCGACGGCAGACATATCAAATATAGCGATATATATGATATCAAGCCTGTTATAAGAACAGAATTGAACGTCGAAGGATACCCGGACCCGGATTTTATCGATTTGGTAACGAAAATAAAACCGACACAAGTAACGCTTGTTCCCGATGCACCGGAAGCACTCACATCCAATCGGGGATGGAATGTAAAAGAAAATTTTGAACTGCTGACGGAATTAGTCGAACTGTTCAAATCGAAAAGCATTCGTACATCTATATTTGTTGAAACAGACATTCGCAATATAGAACTTGCTGCGAAAACAGGCTCCGACCGTATAGAACTATATACCGGACCTTATGCTAAAAACTATCCCGACAGTAGAGAACAAGCTATCGCCCCGTTTATCGATGCGGCACATTGTGCTAAAGAATTAGGATTGGGACTTAATGCCGGTCATGACTTAAGTCTCGAAAACCTTGAGTTTTTCGCATCGCAAATACCCTGGACAGACGAAGTATCAATTGGTCATGCGCTTATCAGCGATGCATTATATTTCGGACTCGAGAAGACCATTTCAATGTATAAAGAATGCCTGAAACAAAAATAAAACAAACATATTAATTATTTTAAAAATGAACATTCTATTATTATTACAGCAAACAACAGGAACACCTGTCTCTGCAGGGGCAGGCACTCCACCGGATTTGACACAGACAATTACCGACACATTGCCGACAGAAGCACAGATGAATATTCTTGACCTCGCAGTTAAAGGAGGGTGGATAATGCTTGTTCTACTATTTTTGTCTATTATCGCTATTTTCCTTTTTATTCAACGCTTTCTGATCATACGCCGTGCGAACAGAAAAGATGAAGAGTTTATGAACCGTATAAAAGATTATATTCACGACGGTAAAATTGACTCGGCAATCAACTTGTGCCGCAAAACGAAAAATCCTTCCGCCCGTATGATTGAGAAAGGAATCTCCCGCTTGGGACGACCTATGAACGATGTCCTTGTTGCTATAGAAAACGTCGGGAACATAGAAGTCGCCAAATTGGAAAAAGGGTTTCCGATAATTGCAACGATTGCAGCAATTGCTCCTATGGTCGGATTCCTCGGAACGGTAACAGGTATGATACGGGCGTTCTTCGACATGGCCAATGCAGGTACCAATGTTGACGTAGCGCTGCTTTCAAGCGGTATCTACGAAGCTCTTGTAACAACAGTGGGAGGTCTTGTAGTAGGTATCATAACATTGTTTGGTTATAATTACTTAGTATCACAGGTTGATAATGTTATAAATAACATGGAAGCCCGGACTATGGAGTTTATGGATTTATTAAATGAACCCGCGAATTAACAATAAGAATGGCACTAAAACGAAAATCAAAAAGAGAAGCTAATTTCAGCGTGACATCGATGACCGACATCATCTTTCTGTTGCTGATTTTCTTCATGATTAGCTCGACAGTTGTGATTCCCAATGCTATAAAACTTACTTTGCCTCAAGCACAAAAACAAACCGCGGCAAAACCGCTTTCCAGAGTTACGATCGACAGGAATCTTAATTACTATATAGCATTTGGTAATCAACGCGATAAACAAGTATCGTTCGACGACATTACACCGTTCCTGCAAGAACGCTATAATCAGGAGCCGGAAATGTATGTAGCCCTTTATGCCGATGAGGCAGTTCCTTACCGCGAAATAGTAAAAGTGCTTGACATCGCTAACAGGAACAAGTTCAAAATAGCTCTTTTCACACGGCCACCGGAAAAATAAAAAAAATGAATAAAGACGACATAATAGCGCTGGCAGGAACAATTATCGTACATCTGATATTGCTCTTTCTGCTCTATCTGGGAATCATAAAAACTCTTGTTCCTGATGAAGACAGCGGCATACTTGTAAACTTCGGAAATGTATCCGCATCATCAGGTATGTTCGAACCTCAATATTCAGCGAGCGCTCCACAGCGTGAAATTCCTACGCCATCAAATCCCAGACCCCAGACCGCAGTAGAAAAAGAGCTGATAACTCAGAATACGGAAGAAAGTGTTGCTGTACCTGAAAAAAAAGAAACAAAAAAGGAGACGGTTGTCGACGAAAATGCAAAAAGGATAAGAGAAGAGGCAGAACGTAAGCGTTTAGAAGATGCGGAAAAAAAACGCAAGGAAGAAGAGCAGAGGCAGTTGGCTGAATCTATAAGCAATCGAGCGGATAATGCATTCGGAATGGGCAATACCCAAGACGCTCAAAATCAGGGAGACGCCGCAACCGGAACAGGAAACCAAGGCAGCCCCTTCGGGAACGCCGACACCGGTGCGAATACCGGTACCGGAGGTTTCGGAACATTTAATCTCAACGGGCGTTCAATAGGACGAGGAGGATTACCTCGACCTTCATATACTTCGCAGGAAGAAGGACGCATAGTAATCGATATAACCGTGAATCCTGAAGGAAATGTCATTAGTGCCGAAATTGGAAAAGGAACAAATATTGACAATGCAACAATGCGTAAAAGTGCCATTGATGCTGCCAGAAGAGCAAAATTCAATAAGATACAGGGCAACAACCAATCAGGTACAATCACATACATATATAAATTAATGTGACAAAGATAAACATGAGATCATTTTTCTGCATATTATCTGCCCTACTTTTAATAGTTGGCTGTAATGAAACAAATCAAGTTGAAAAGGTTCCTTTAATATATTGTACAGACCTTTATCAGCCACCTCAGGATCCTGACGACCACTATGATCTGGCAATTCTTGCAAGTATGCCTGAATATGATGTACGCGCCATTGTTTTCGACAATGCGACAGGTGGACGTGATGCTTTGAAAGATGCAGGTATCTCCGCATTACGCCAGATATCGGAAATATCCGAACATCCAATTCCCCCGTATGCAATAGGTTTAAGCGAAAAACTGGCTTCCGAACACGATAAGGCGCAAAGTCAGCCGCCGGAAACACAAAAAGGCGTAGAGCTAATAATTAACACATTACGAGAATCAAAAGAAAAAATAGTCCTTTTTCTGGTAGGTAGTTGTCGCGATTTCGCCGTTGCGTTCAATAGAGAACCGGATTTGCTTCGCGAGAAAGTAAAAGCTATATATGTTAATGCAGGAAATGGTCCTGACGGAATACAATTTGAGTGGAATGTTTCATTAGATCCTTATGCATACCTTTGCCTGATGAAAAGCGGACTACCTATATTCTGGGCACCCTGTTTTTCGCAAGTAAACCTTCGTCAGGCAACACCCGAAGATATTATCGCGAACGACAAAATCGCATACTGCACTTATTATAAAGTACCAAATCAAGCCGTAATGTTGGAGTCTGTATCTGTCAAACTCAAAAACTATTTTGCCTATGCCTTGAACAGAGAGCAGGGTGACCCGATAACTTTTCTGTCACAACCGGCGCAACCGCTTCCTCAAAGAGCAAGAAATATGTGGTGTACCGCTGTTTTTTTTCACGCTGCAGGACGAAAAATATATTTGCATAATGAGCAATACAGGGCATATCCGCCTCAAAAAGCAAAAGAGTTCGGTCTTGAAGGCAGCGAAGTATCGGTATATCAATTTGACCCTGTTGCCATCACGGCTGAAGAAACAGCCGAAGGATTATTGTTTACCGGCGTCTTGAATACTCCATCAAACACTAAAGTATTCAGATATAGCAATCCACAATATAATGACATAATGGTGTCTACTCTATCAGCGTTATTAGAGGAACTATAAAATCAATTGACAACGTTCCATAATGTGAAAATAAAACAATGAGTCGCTTTCCGTAGGGAAGCAATTATAAATACATTTTCAATTAAATAAACATGAACGCATTAGTATTTTTAGCCACAGGCTTCGAAGATATGGAAGCTGTAGGAACAATCGACATTCTGCGCCGCGGAAACATTGAAACGGTAACAGTATCCGTAACGGGAGATAAAACAGTAACAGGTGTTCATAACATACCTGTTATAGCTGACGAACTTTTTGAAAACATTGACTTCTCAGCTTACGACGCATTAGTATTGCCCGGTGGAGGTCCGGGAAGTGTAATGCTGAACGAACATGAAGGTGTACGCAAAACCCTTGTGGAACAATACAATAACGGCAAGTTAATCGCAGCCATATGTGCTTCTCCGCGCGTTTTCGGAAGCCTCGGACTCCTTGACGGCAAGAATGCCACCTGCTATCCCGGTATCGAACCCGAACTAATCGGAGCGACATTAATAAACGAACCGACCGTAACTGATGGAAACATTATCACAGGTCGTGGTCCCGGACTTGTTTTTGACTTCGGATTGGCCATTCTAAACTACCTCTACGGCACTCATGATGTATCCGACGAGGTAGCCGGAGGATTATTATTGTAAAAACAAAAGCCGTTTTATACGGCTTTTATTTTTTATAAATGATTACAATTCACCTATTTTAAACGGGTTAAACGACACATCCGCATCATACACATCACTTCCGTCAATCTTCTTCACATATTTGACAACACGTATCGTAACAGGCAAAACGATAATCTCATAAACCGATTTAAGCAACGCCTGAGTACCAACCATAATCAAAAGCGCTTCATTCGGAATCAGTCCTCCGAAAGCGATAGGAAAAAATATAATCGAATCGGCACTCTCTCCTGCAAGTGTAGAAACGATCGCACGCAATGAGAAATTGCGCCCTTTCGACATGATTTTCATCTTACTCATCACATAAGCATTAAGGAACGAACCAACTAGAAACGCACAAAGGCTTGCAAAAACGATTCGCGGAGTCATCCCGAATACAAAATTAAAGCTATCGCCCCCATCCCAAAACGGTGCCGCAGGCAGAAACACTGCAATCTGAGCTATTCCGACAACTATAAAATTCATGGCAAACCCGCTCCATATAACCAAACGAGCTTTCTTATACCCCCATACTTCGGAGATACAGTCATTAATAATATAAGAAATCGGAAAAACCAACATGCCCGCGGTCGCGGTAACAGGTCCTAACTGAATAATTTTAGCCTCTAAAATATTGGATACAATAAGGCATACGACAAAAAAAATCCCCATCAACATGAATGGGACAGATACCATCTTCTTCATAATTCTTGTTTTTTAAGTGGTTACCAAGCACACTGTTAATACTAATTTGTTATTTCTACATTTTAGACAATTCATGACTTCGGCTTAGGTTTGTTGCGCGACTCGGCAATGCAAAAGCGAGCTTTTGCATTGCGCTCATTGCTTCATAAATTGTCTTTTTAAATTTTCCAATTCGTTTTTTAATATTTCATTTTCTTTATCTTTCTCTGCCAATGATTTATCTTTCTCTGCCAATGATATATCTTTCTCTGCCAATGATTTATCTTTTTCTGCGAGCGTTTTTTTATCCTCTTCTATAATCTTGTCTTTTTCTGCAATTATTTCAGCATTTATTCGTAATTCTTTGATATAATCGTCTTCCATCTGCATCTCTTCCCGCACTTGCTTCGATTCGTATGCTTCGCGTAATTTTCTTATGATGTGTTGATGTTCGTCCGAAAACAGACTTTCATCTATATTCAAAATATGACTATCTTCTGTTATGTTATCCTGGTCAAAGATACTTAACAGGTTTTCCAATTCATTTCTGCGTTTTTCTTTTAATTGACGAACCTGAACGATCCACGATTTGTGATTCAGGCTTTCTATAAATTCATTTTTACGGCCAAGTTCCTCACCTGTTGTCAGATCGCTTACAATATAATCTACTTTTATTATCGGACTGTCCGACAGGCCTATTTCATAGTTCAACAAATAGATGCAATAAATTTGTCGTGCTTTTACCCTGTTCTTGTCGGAAGTATTCTCGATGCTTTGATACATTGTTCCTAAATAACGCCTGAAACGCATGATGTCTGTGGCAAATTTAGCTTTTTGGAGTTCTATGATTGTCGTTTTATATTCGCCGTTTTCTATTTCTATTTTTGCCGCAAAATCAAAACGACACACTGTTATTTGCTCTAACGTTCTGTCTATCCTGCTCTTTTCCATACCCGTTTTCAGGGTATATTCCGTGGAAGTAAAATCTAATTCTATGATTTTTTCTCCAATGATTGCCGACAAAAAAGTCTTTGCTACTCTGCTGTCGCTCATCATGTACCTGAATGCCGTGTCGTATATGGGATTCGCTATAATCATGACTTTATATTTGTTTTCGCAAAATTACAATGTTTTTTCAAATATTCCAAATTTACCTAAAATAGAAAATAGGGGGGGGAGACGAAATGCTCCCCCTCTATTTAACTATTTATTATATACATGACTACTTAACAATGATTTTAACAACTTTTTCTTCACCTGTATTGGTTTTAATTTTAACTACATAGTTACCGCTTGGATATGAAACAGCAATTTTCGTTTTTCCAATTTGCAATTTATGTTGCCCGACAATTATACCCGACATATTTAATATAGAAGCATTTCCGCCATCAGGAGATTCAATTGTCAGTTCACCGCCTGAAGATATCAAAGTTGGATATACAGATAGTTCTTCTGTTGAGTCATAATCATTAAGAATTGAGCTATTTAAAATACTTGTCATTTTAATTTTATCATTATCCAATAACTTAAGAGTACTTTCAGGCACATCGGATATTACAATTTTCTTAATCAATAAATCTTTAGCTCTTCCACTCAATGCAACGGTTGTTTCATCAATTGCCTGAATCTTTATTGGATGCTTACTATCTTTATGATATGATAATTCTCCTATTTCTATCGGACTATCAGATGATGATATGCCTATTGGATCAAGAATTTTTGCAGAACCCGAAACTTCTAATTTCGACATATTGAATACTGCGTTCTCAGCATTTCCGGATATTACGCCACCAAAAATATACATATTCCCGGAATTATATATACCACCGCCAACGGAAGCCGAATTTCCTGTTATACTTCCATCATACATATACAATAGTTTACTGCTATATACAGCACCTCCCCTATCAAATGCATTATTATAAGAAATTACTGTATTATTAAATATTTTAAGACTGCCAAATTGATATACCCCGCCACCTTGCAGTTCAGCTTTATTATATGATATTTCACAACCATCTAATTCGAATGTAGAATTTGTGTTTGCTCCATAGAAACCGCCGCCATTATTTGCGGCTGTATTTCCTCTTATCTTAACTTTACTGCCTAATTTCATGGGTAATCTTGTATAGATACCACCACCGTCATAAGCAGAATAGTTTCCGCCTATAACAATACTATCAGTCGCATATATAAAATTAGTAGTGCCTTCTGAAGCATAGATGCCTCCTCCTCCTTCACGATTCATACTCACATTTCCTCCCAAAGAAAAAGATTCCTGCGGATTGGAAGGAGCTATGTCGGTATCATAGCCGATTGTAACACCGCGAATATCAGCGTAACCATTACTTATAAAAATACCACCGCCAACTCCGGTAGACCAATTACTCCTTATTTTTACAGATGTTGAATATATATATAAATTCCCACCGCTAAGAATACCGGCACCTGCACCGGAATTATTGTTTGAAATATTACAACTATATAGATGAAGTGTTCCATGACTTACAATACCTCCTCCTTGGCTTGCCTGATTATAAACTATATCACCATTGTTTATAATTACTATTCCATCACTAAAGATACCTCCTCCGCTATATCCGCCGATATTCCTTGATATCATACCGCCATTCATGGTTGTATTACCGGAAGAATGTGTATATAAACCATTACCGACAGAACCTTGATTTTCAGTAATAAGAGTGCCATTATGAATAAACATGGTTGACATATTATAAATACCACCACCATATCCAAGACCCAAGGTTCCACTCTTACGTGTTGCATAATTAGCTCTAACAGTACAATTACTTAATGAAGCATAACCGCGATTAAATAATCCTCCTGCATGCACAGCTTCATTATATAAGAAAGAGCAATCAATAACCTTTCCATTATAATTAAACACTCCGCCACCGCTTATAGCCTTACAGTTTTCAACACTACAGTTTCTCAGTATACCATTACTCCTTAAATAAACTCCACCTCCATTTCCGGCCATATCTGTTCCACCATTATGTGTAGTTCCGGATATTTCAATATTAGCTGTACCTGCTATCAAATCCGTACCATTTATAATTTTAAATCCTTCAACTAAAGACGAATCAGCAAGTGAAAAATCCGTAAGTTGGCATAACACTCTGCGGGAATTCTGACCATCCAATATTGATAATGCGTAACCGGGTCTTTCCGATAATGATGATTCATTTCCTATAAACCCTCCATAAACCTTATTCCGCTTACCGAGTATAAATGCAGCATTATTTCCTCCCTGACCTACAGAAGTATTTCCATAATATGTTCCAGACCTAACCCAAATCTGCATACTGTCAATGCGGTCTTTCAACATCTCTCCATACAAATTGTCAGTTGCGTTGGCCCATGATGTACCATCTTTCTTGCCGGCTCCTTCGGGAGTTACATATATTACATTTTTTACTGTTGGGATAGGAGTGTATTGTTCTACATTAACATATATACCATCTGCAACAGGGCGCAAGTTATAGTTTGAAGTTATAGCATACACCTCATTATTTACGGCAGCTGCGGTCTCTTCTGGTGTATTATATTTTGCAATTATTGATCCGGTTATTTTTTTAAATTCAACCTTGATTTGATTTAATGCATTAACATGATATGTTAAATTAATCGGCTGTAAATAACAACTTGCTAAACCCATTCCTGTCTTATAATCGTCAAAATATACAATATCTTTAATTTTTGCACTATCAGAAATTACATTTGAACCATCACTATAATTATAAATCCCTGAACCCTTGAGTGCACTATTGTTATAAATTTCACCACCGGACATATAGAACGTTGGATATTGAAATTCAAAATTATAACTGGTACCACAATTATATACTCCGCCTCCTTCTTGTGCCAAATTATTATTAATAGAAGTCTGTCCTATTATTTGTAAATATCTATTAGAATATTGAGATAGAGCTTGAGAATAAACTCCGCCTCCTTTTAATGCTCCATTATATGATATTATACATCCATTCAAAATAACTCCATGATAATTATAAACTCCGCCTCCATAGTATTCAGCCGTATTTCCACATATGTTCAAACATTCTTTCAATTCAGAAAATTCTATTTTATTATAATAAATCCCACCACCTCTTAGAGCATAATTACCGCCAATAATCACATTTTGATTTTCTATATTATTGTATGAAACACTACCGGCATTATAATCAATAAATAAACCGCCTCCTTCAGCAGCATAATTACCTCCCGACAAGATCGCCTCTTCAACACTTTGTGGATGGTCAACCGTATCTATACCTATAAAACCGGAGGTGAAATTGAGATACCCATTTGAAACATAAATACCGCCTCCTTTACCAAATGGCCCATTCGCAGAATTTCCTTGAATTTTAATAGAACCATTTAGTTCGATTCTTGCTCTTTGACACATAATTCCTCCTCCAAGTTCACTTGCGGTATTATTAATTATATACCCGGCATTTAGTTTACAAATTCTAATATCATTCCCTTTTGAGTTTAAAGTTATACCGCCTCCAAAGTTATATGCATTGTTATTAGAAATAATACCTCCATCCATTATTATATCACCATCACTATAAATTCCTGCTCCGGAACTTCCGATATTATTGGATATTATTCCTGATGACATTGTAATAGTTCCGTTACTATAAATTCCTCCTCCGCTGTGGCCTCTATTATTTGTAATTTCAGTCAATTCATTTATATATAATTGTCCGCTATTAAATATACCGCCTCCAAAATTCTGTGTATTATCTGCAGACACATTATTATCAATTATACTGTTTGTCAGTTTAACTATTCCATCAATAGAGTTATATAAAGCTCCTGCATTTTTTGCTCTATTATTATAAAATGAACAATTAATCACTTTTCCGCCATTATTAAAAACACCGCCTCCACTAATTGCCTTACAATTTTCTATGATGCAATTTATTAATACGCTGTTTTTTCTTAAATATACTCCACCTCCATTACCGGTCACATCAGTTCCACTCACAATAGGACCATCACTTAATATTTTGATGTTTGATGCCCCGGCAATAGTATCAGCACCATTTCTTATTGTGAAGCCATCCCATATTGATATTTCAGCCAAACTATAATCAAGTGTCTGATATAATACTCTGCGAACATTTTGTCCATCCAGAATAGATGGATTTATCAACTTTCTCTCCTCAATACTTTCTTCATACCCCTCAAACCCGCCATATACTCTATTTTTTTCACCCATAATGAAAGCTGCAGAGTTACTTCCGGTAGATGTGTTTCCATAGTAAATCCCTTTCTTAACCCAAATTTGTTTGTCTTCATTTGCTTGTACAACTCCATATAAATCTGATGTAGCATTTTCCCATGAAGAACCATCTCTTAGCCCGGTTCCTTCCGGTGTTACAAATATAATAGGTCGATTGCTATATGACTCACTAATTTCTTTTACTCCTAAAATGGGGTATATATTATATATAATAGCCACACCATTTTCATATGAGTAATCATAGCCTGTATCAGGACATTTTAATGGTGTTAATAAAAACCAACCGTGAGAACTTCCATATCCCCAATTCATATGAAATTGATCTGATGAATTATAACCATCACAAATCCACGCATGAGGATTAGAACCCGTTCCTGCATATATTACAGGCTGTTGTTTACTAATTTCAGTAATCAAAGTATTTTTTAATTGATCAAAAGAAATCGTTCCGAAAACACCTTCACCGGAAAGCCTAGCTTCCGAATATCCAAAATTATTACGTAATGCTATTGTTGCATTTTCTAATGTTGCCCCACTTCCATGTGCGCCGTATTGCATCCTTGAAGCAACACCACAATGGTACACAAGTTGAGCGACTTGATTTATATTCGCTGTATCACTTTCGTTATTAATAGATACCGGCATTTTAGAATAATTATAAAATGCCTCCTCAAAATTTACAGAACCAACACTACCAAATCCATTATTGGGAGCTATACTTATATCAGCACCCCAATATCTGATAATTTGTGACATTGCTATTGCAACACAACCGGATACAGATTGAAAAATACCATCCATCGGACAAAATAGATTATATGGTTCTGCTTGCCCCCACCTTGATTTAACTAAATAAGATCCTGATGTATATGATCTTAACTCAATAGCATTAGATCTTAATCCTTCCCATTTTTTTTGAATATCATATGATGACTTTATTTCGTTTTTTATTGCATTATCAATACTTTTTTCATATCCTTCTAAAAACCATGCCATATTTGGCGGAATATTATCCGGATCAAAATAACCATCTTCCGAATAACCAAGGATTGGCTCGGCACGATCGTCTCCTGATACAATTACAAATCCGCCATTGCCATTAAATACATAAAAATAAGGTTGATTTGTTTCACTTTTTGGCTCATACACCAAATTCAAAGATGTTGCTGAACGCAAACTTACACCCTTCGTTACTTTGTTCAATTGCGTTAAAGCTACTGCTTTTGCTTTTTCCAAGTCTACCGGTTCGGATTTAATAATATTAACAAATCCGAACAATAACAACCATATCAAAAGCCCAACTTTGAACTTTTGACATTCCTTCGTTTTTTTTGATTCCATAATAATACCTCCCAATTTGATTAATATACACATTTTTTAGCACATCACCTACAATAATACTACTTTTTTTATGTAAATGCAAGCTTTTTTGAAAGTATATTTACCAAATTGATGTTAATTATGGTTAAACATCATTGAATAAGACTTTTAGATTTAACAATAAATAATGCTATTATTTTATATAATCACTATATCAAGTGTTTCGCCATTCTTCATGTCAATTGATATGACATCGTCAACAAGTGGTAGCTCTACCGGTTTGCCATTAAGTTTGACTGAAAAGCCGGTTGTCATGCCTGTAGGCAGCTTTATGCGGAAGGTATTATCTGTTTTAGCTTTAAGAGAAGCTGTTTGTAACTTTCCATCCTTCCATGATGCGGATACTTCTCCTCCGCCCTGAACACATAAGCCGGAAAAACTTCCCGTATTCCATGCCTTAGGAAGCGCGGGAAGCAGGTCAATAAACCCTGCCTGACTTTGTATCAGCATTTCTGCGATACCGGCAGTGCCGCCGAAATTACCGTCGATCTGGAATGGGGGGTGTCCGCAAAACAAGTTGGGATATGTTCCGCCTTTGTTATACATATCTACGTTTGTAAGATTGCAAGGAGTGAGTAAGTCCGTGATCAGTTTATAAGCATGTTCGCCATCATACAATCGCGCCCAAAAATTGATCTTCCAACCCATCGACCACCCTGTACTTTTGTCTCCGCGGGCAATCAGGCTTTTGCGGGCTGCCTCAGCAAGCTCGGGAGTATTCACTACAGATATTTCGTTATATGGATGTAATCCGTACAAGTGAGATACATGGCGATGGGTCGGTTCGTTTTCCTCATAAGGCTCGAGCCACTCCATTATGCGCCCGTCGGGACCTATTGTTGTCGGCATCAGGCGGCTTCGTTTCTCGGCTAACGTATCGGCAAATGCCTTATCCATGCCGAGTATGCTTGCAGCATCTATTGTATTGGAAAATAATTCCCTAAGTATTTGATTATCCATCGTAGATCCGGCGCAAATACTTGCACTCTTGCCGTTTGGCAAACGGTATGAATTTTCGGGTGAAGTAGTAGGCGCTGTTACAAGATAATGACTGCGCGGGTCTTCGACGAGCATGTCAACGAAAAACAATGCCGCCTCTTTCATTACGGGATAAACGTCTCTGAGGTATTCCTTATCAAGCGTAAACTGGTAATGCTGATAAAGATGTTCGCACATCCATGCAGCGGATGTATTCGTCGCACCCCATGACGGATGTTCGCCCGGTGCAGTAAACTCCCACAAATTGCCAAGAATATGCGTAACCCACCCGCGTGCGCCGTAAAAGGCCCGCGCTGTTTGTCGTCCGCTCTCTACCTGCTGCTTTGTCCACTCAACCAAGGGCAGATGCAACTCCGACAAATTTCCTGTTTCGGCAGGCCATAAGTTCATTTGCAGGTTTATGTTCAAGTGATAATCTCCATTCCACGGGGTATTTACCGTGTTGCACCATAGACCCTGCAAGTTGGGCGGCAATAACCCGGGACGTGTGGAAGATATAAGGAGATAGCGGCCAAACTGATAATAAAGAGCTGATAGTGAAGGGTCGTTCTTATCCTGATAAAATGATTTGAGCCTTTCATCCATCGCCATTTGTTCTTTCTCGGCAATATGTCCAAAATCAACTTTCGCCCTCGAAAACAATTCTTGAAAGGCTTCAATATGCTCCTTTTTCATTTCGGAGTATCTCTTCCCTTCTATCCCCGCAAATAAATTTTCTAACCGGCCGGTAATATCCTTATCAAAATAATCGGTAGCCATTCCTGTCAGGATAATCGCTTCAGAAGCTCCTTCAATATTAAGGCTCTTCCCGTCATCACCGGCGTTAAGTGAGCCACCTTTAGGCAATAAAACTTTTATACGCGCACTGTAACGCATGCCTTGCAGTTCTACTGCCAAGCTGTCTTCAGTTCCGCTATGCAAACGTCCGTCGAATGTCAAATATGGATTATCACCTCCGGAAACACTTATTTTAGCGTCATAGCGCGACTCAATCCTCACATTCGACTTACGATTCATTCCGACAGAAAAAGACAGCGATTTCGCCTTATCTGCAGTCAGGCGTATCACTCCCAAGTCGGATGCAAACGATGTAAATGCTTCACGAAAATAAGACACGTCGCCTCGTTTATATGAAACGGTAGCCAATGCATTATCCAACTGCAGTTCCCTGATATAACCGGATATTTCCTGATCACTGTTTTCAGGATATGAATAATCTATCTCCAGATTGCCGAACAGCTGATACGAACCATAAGGTTTTGCATAACCTCTCCCTTGTCCGCTACCTGCACCTTTACATACAAAAGACTTGTACATAAGCTGTTGAGCCTCATCGTTTTTTCCCGAAAAAAGTAATCTCCGTATTTCAGGCAACGCTTTCCGTGCCTCCGGATTATCAGTATCCTGCTTACTGCCTGACCACAACGATATCTCGTTAAGCACATATTTTTCTTTATCTATACCCCCGTCAGGCATCATACCTATACGTCCGTTACCCAACGGAAAAGTCTCTTCCCATATCGTAGCGGGTGAATCAAAATGATAAGCCAAAGCCTTATCTGAAGTTTCCTTAAAGGAATCCGAACCGATGCATCCTGCAAAAGAGAAGATGATAGCTGTAAATAGTAAATGTTTAAGGGACATGTTATTTAATTGAAAGTTGAACTATCCTTGATGTTAAAATTAAACTAATGTGTCGCTTTCTAAAGGAAGCAAAATTGAAAATTGAAAATGTTTCTTGTATTTTTAATTGTCAATT
>JGI994J12354_10001155_pt1 | contig 26842 bp, 28 predicted proteins | sample IntmicLarv3ML3BL_FD_12354 | JGI IMG/M metagenome (IMG submission 12354)
GTTTCAAAATATCAATTGTATTTACCGAATAAAGAAGAATTAAGAACATTAATCAACGCCCAATTGGGAATTGATTAAGAATTGCGAGAAAGTGTCACACAAATTGATAATGATAAAATACAGCACATAACAAACCCGATATGCCGCCATGGGTTGAAGTGAGAACCCAAAAGTCTGCTCGTCGGAGAAACTGCAGTAATTGTTAATACTAAAGTGCATTTGAGCCCTCACGGCAGCAATTGCCAAAACGACGTTACCCGCAATCGCTACGCGATTGCGGGTAACGGGCGCGGTTTCACCGCGGGTTAGGTGCTGACGCTTCGCGACAGCACCTAACCCGCGATTGGCACCATTCCCCCTGTAGCACTAAAGTGTACAGGGGAAACAGCACCAACCGCGCGCCCGTTGGGTGCAATGTGCGCATAGCAGACAATTTGGTAAAAATTTGAAACGAAAAAATCAATTTGACAAAAGGTAAAAGATATGTGTCATTTTATAACAGGAGTTTTTTCAGGAAAAGTAACCATTGAAAGTATAAACGCAATCGGAAAAGATTTCGCATTGAAATTCGAGTATAGCGAAAATGATTTTGTACAAAGTCAATTAAAAGCAAGCGAACATTACATTGCGAAAGTGTCTAAATATTGCGATTGCGGCACATTGCTGGGCAGTTTGAATAAAGAAAAAGCAAATAACTTACAGCGAATAGAAAAAGCGGAGNTCGAAAAGTTAAAGAAAAAAGGTTGGAGTGAGTCAAAAATCGAACGTTTTATAGCCGACAAGAATAAAAGTATTCAAAAACAGGCATTTTCATTGGAACAGCAGAGAGAATACGCTATCGAAGGTATAAAAAAATGGACAGATTTTATAAATAGATTATTTTCAGAAACTTCAATAGAAACATTTGGGCTTTTATTGCATTGGTATGGACAAAACGAAAGAATAAAAATAAGCAGTAGAGAAATCGTATCAATAACTGATTTCACAGGAATGAAATTGCTTGAAATGGACGAAGACAAACTGTATCTAATACGAAAAAATTAGAAGCATGAAAACACTGCACCCAAACGGTTTGGCGTCATGCGGGGTGTATGCTCGCGGAAAGTTTTGTGGGAATTTGAAAGTTTTGTGCCCGACCGAGCTTTTGCGTTCCCCAACCCGAACGCCAAGCCGCACGCCCGTTGGCTGCAACCGATAAAATCGAGTGAGGCCTTTCAAAGAAACAAATAGTAAAAGCAGTTAATATGAAAATGTTAATGATTATATGTGTGGGACTGATTTTATCTTTTAGTGGTTATTCTCAGGACACAATCATAGAAAGTGAGTATAAAGCGAAACGTGTTAAAAAAGACGAAAAGCCTAATGCCATTTTCTTTGCTCCACTCAATTTATTTGATTTTGGGAACCCAAATTTTCAAGTAGGTTACGAACGCTTTGTTGCAAAAAGATGGGCTCTCCAAGTTGAAGGTGGAATAATTATCCATCACAGTATTTTAGATTTATTTATAGACTTTGCAAATAATATAAAGATTAGCGAATGCCAATTTACAAACAAAGGCTTTATAGTTAGAGGAAGCGTAAAGTATGTCTTTTTGGATAAAAGAAAAGTTAAGATTTATGTGTCGCCAGAACTATTCTATTTGAGAAATAAATCTGGAATAAAGAGAAGTTTCTCGGTGACAGACCCTGACTTTGAATATTCTTTTGGTCTAATACCTGATGATGCAGAATATGGATACACTCAATTTTTTTATAACGACGAAGAAAAAATGGGGATAAATATGAAAGTTGGCATTAAACTCCTTTCGGGAAAGCGTTTTTTCTTTGAACCTCATATTGGAATAGGCATTGCATATCGAAACGTTATTCAAACAGGAATAGAAAATCCGAATGATAAATTGTTGTACTCTTTGGGAATTTTCGATAAGGCTGCCCCAAATAAGTGGGTGCCAACGATACCATTTAACTTTAAAATTGGATTTAGGTTTTAGCAAGTAGGAAAAGTGAAACATGAAAAGTTAAAGAAATAAATATTATAACATACAAAAAAGCATCATAAATTAGGCAACAGCCAACAAACTTGCATACATGGCGGCTGACATGAATACCTAAGCATCTGTGCTTCTGAAAAACATTAGTGATTATCCACGGTGCAGTTTACTTGAAATCGCCGCGGTGAAACCGCGCGCCCGTTATGTGTAACTAAAAAAACATAAAAAATTTTGTTATAATACCATAAATTGGTATATTTGTCAAAAAAATCAGAAATTATGGCACGAAACACATCAATTTTATTAGGAGATTATTTTGAGAGTTTTATTAATAAGCAAATAGCCTTAGGTAAATATAGTTCAGTCAGTGAAGTGGTTAGAGCCGCCTTAAGAAGTTTTGAGCAGGAAGAAAATAAAGCCATGGCTATTGTGAGTGAATTAAAAAAGGGTGAAAAGACCAAAATGATTAAAAACTTTGACAGAGAAGATCATTTGAAAGGGCTTCATGCTAAACATTATGAGTAATGGCGTTATACATAATTAGCGAAGAAGCTCTAAAAGACATAGATAATATTTGGTTGTATACAGCCGAAAACTGGTCTTTAGAACAGGCTGACAGATATTTCAACCTCATTTTAGATGAAATAGAATATATTTCAGAAAATTTCGAGACCGGACGCGATATTGGGAGTATAAGAAAAGGCTATCGTTACTCGAAAGTAAAATCGCATTTGATTTTCTATAAAAAATCCAAAAGTGGAAAAATTGAATTTATTAGAGTATTACATGAGAAAATGGATATTGAGAACCGATTAAAATGATTAACAGCAACACATAACAACCCGCGATTGGTGCCATTCCTCCCAATATGCACTAATGTGCATTGGGGAAACGACGCCAATCTATTTAGTTATTGTATATTTGAGATGTAAACTTAGTTAGTTAAACCCGCCTAAAAATATCAACCTTTTTCAGGGAAAGTCAAAACAGTAACTGTTTATTATCATTTTATGAAACGAAAAGCAAAGATTAAAATAATAGGAGTTTTAGTTTCCGTCATTATTATTGGTTTAATGATACCGCAGTCTTTTGTTATGCCGGTCGAAGGAGCGACACAAAAAGATTATAATCATAACACATTCTGGTATTATCCGTGGGGAAAATCTGTAACTCATAAAGGTGTAGATATATTCGCCAAAGAAGGAACCGTTTTGCGTTCAGCCACAAGCGGATTAGTAGTCTATACAGGACAATTTAACGCCGGAGGCAATGTAGTTTTAGTTTTCGGACCCAAATGGCGCTTTCATTACTATGCTCACCTGCAGGATATCAACACGAAATCATTTTCGTGGGTCGATAAAGGAGAGCAAATAGGAACCGTAGGCAAAAGCGGAAATGCCGCGAATACTCCTGCTCATCTTCATTATTCAATCATAACACCAATTCCGTATATATGGCGGATTGACTTGAAAGCGCCTCAGGGATGGAAAAAAATGTTCTATCTGAATCCTATAGATTATTTAAAAAAGATATAGAACCGGTCTATGTAAATTACATTTCTCTTATATTATCAGACGCAGTTTTATATAGATTAAAAAAGAATATTTATAAAAATGGAACTACTTTTTTTTACTATTTTTGCTGTTGGCGGTATAATTGCAGGTCCGGTATTGACCGTTATCAATATTTATAAAATACGAAATAACCGACAAATAAAGATAACTTATGACATCAAGCAGTAAACAAAACCATTGTCTCCGACGAAATAAAGGCAGGTCGTTATTGACTATTATTCTCTTCGCCCTGCCTTTCATGGGGAGTACAAGTTCTTTTACTGATTTGAGCTGCAAAATGGCAATAGACGAATCTGTTGAAATACAAATCCGGTGGGTTGATGATTTGGCCGGAGATTTTTCATTCATAGATAACTGGTCGTATCGCGATGGGGTTTATAGAAATGAATTCGGACAGATGAGTTGCGACGGCCTTTGTCCGCCTGAAATTGAAACAATGTTTGATGAAAACAGAAAGATTTTGGCAGACTCATTAGAAGCATTTTATAATTTGGTTGATACTACACACTACTTCCATTCGATAGAGTCAGAAGCAATGACTTATGAATGGGCCGGAACAGAATTCATTTCAGTGAACAGAGTAAATAAAGACACTGTTATTTGCTTTACCATGAATAATGTCGCAACTCACAGTAGTCTGGATTTAGTTATTACCGAAAAAACAGTCAAACCAACAATTGATTTGATAAGCATAACGCCTTCAGGTAATATGCTTTTCTACTGTTCAGGAGGTGAGATGACTATCGACAGGAGTTTTTGGGAAAAAGGAATTTTAAAAGCGACATTTGATTTTAAATTCGATGATAAAGAGAATCCCGATATGCAAATGTACTGGAAAGGCAAAATTTACGCGGAGATAAAAAGTTTTTAAATTTGCTCCCGAAAAAGGTATGGGTATAGTTTTTTAATGTAAAATGAAATAGAATGTAGGCTTTATGATAACAGAATATAAAATAACATGGAAAAAGACAATTAAGTACAGTAAAAGTACTATTCTCTTAAATATTACCTGTTTGTCTCTTTTTTTTATTGTAGATTTACTTATAATAAATGAAGGAGTATATTATCGATTTGGCCCTATATCTTTATTATTTATATTATGCCCGTTGTTTTTGTTATCAATCCCGTGTATTATAGTTCATGTGTCATATTATTTGGCAAATCGCAGAGACAAATTGCGGTTAGTCACAACCGGATCTCAACTTGAACAACATATTAATGAACATTGGAATGAAGTTCGGTTTGAATTATACCATAAAAGAAAATGGCATAAGTTTAAATTAGAGGATATTGAATATATAGAACATCATATAATTCAGGAAAGCTTTCATAAAGTAAATGCTATTGATATAACAGATTACGAATATACCGTTATTTGCTTAAAAACCGGAGAAAAGTTCAATATTACTTGCTTAATGACAGGAAATTCCGGATATCTGCCTGAGACATTAAAAACTGACGAAGTAAAAAGTTTTTTGCCTGTTATATGGAGGTTTTGGAAATAACGCTTAATCATTAAAAATATATAAGAACAATTAGTTTAGTATTCTTTTTTGGATGGTCTATTGCAGGAATCTGTCAGGTAAAATATTAAACCATTTACAATTTTTATTATGTCAAGAAGAGTCTTTTTAATCGTATGCGTTATTTTGTATGGTCAGATATATGCCCAAGAGTCTAAACCAAAAGAATTAACATCGGCAGACAAGGAGCAGGTACAGCAGATTCAAAAAATGGTTGATGAAATCAATGCAATGCCATTGTTAAGTGATACTGCTATGATGGGAATTCTTTATTTTGATAAACAAGGACAACTGAGAAAATATTTTGAAGCATCAGGTGGGGAGAGCGAAAGAGAGAGAATGTTTACCTATTATGATAACGAAGGCGATATTATTTACTATAATTATGATGGAAGCACAAATTGCGATTACAGGAAAGAACATCACTTTGTTTGTAAAGGACGCATTGTTGAGGGTCTTTGCAATTATGGGTGTGGTTGCTGTGAAGAAGATGAAGATGGTGAATTTATTAATATCGATTCAACATGGCAGGTTACAAATACTCCTTTTGTTGAAGTAATTGAAGAAAGGAAGATATATAGCATATGCGTTGAAAGTCTGTTGAATAATTATTTTTTAGAGTATGATAATATAGATGCCGAAAATCTATGTTTGCCGGGATCTATACTTTGCAGAAAAGCAGACATTGAATATTACAAAGATTTGCAATCATTAGAAGCTTCATTCTTCATTCGTGATTCCATTGATAATCCAAAATCCTACATTCTTCAATACGAACCAAATGGAGGAAATGTAATTGCAGTAAAAAATAAAGATAAATTCGCTGTATTCTCTATATTTCCTCATGGTAATAGATTAAGCGCATATAGCAATGAAAGAGTGAATATTGATGGCGTTGGGAGTGACGAATTAATTATTCGTGACAAGTACAAAAAGGCGCCGCCATTTCCTGTACAAATAGAAGAAATGATAATTTGGGATCTCGACTCTCACTGTTGTCTTTTATATATTAGAAATAAATTTGCAGATCGGTCTACAAATAATGAGTTTGTGGTTAATTTGGATAAAGGGCGGTTATCTTTGCGGAAAGTCAAAAACGGAATATTGGGGGTAACATACAGGTATAAATTAACCAAGTCAGGATTTGTGTTGGACAGAGTAGAATAGGCAAAAAAAAATATTATGGATAAGTTACGTCATTTAATAATTGGAGCAATATTAATCTTCTCCTTTAATACAGAAGTGTGCGCCGATGGTGTTCCGGTTGTACAAGCCTTTATAGCTAAAGGTAATTATTTGCTTATCCTTGAAAACAGCGGATTATATACAATACATAAAAAAGACGGTCGTTTTAATTGGGAATTTGATCGCAATATATATCATTTTTTTGAAGTTGGTGATGGAGAGCTATGGGGTATCAGCAGACCTGATGAAGATTCAAACAGGGCTTGGATTGTTGTTAGCGGCTATAATGGAGATAGTTGGACAGAATATCCATTTCCCAAAATTAATCCTCGCAATTATGTTCGTATTTTCAAACATGAAAATGAATGTTCGTAGTCAGCCCGGAACGCATGCTCCTGTCATTGCTGTTATTCTAAAAAATGTGTTGTTTTATTACAAAAAGACCGGTGACGGGCATTGGTCGAAAGTGCTTCTTCCGTCAGGAACAGTAGGATTTGTATCAAGCAATCTGATACAACAGTTTTAAATAATATCAGCGCTATCATTATGCGCCGTAGAGTTAGTTGTGGAGTCGTAAAATTGCTATTGTTACCTGCCATCGCTACGCTCTTGCGGGTAACGGGCGCGCGGCTTCGCCTCGTTGGTGGCCAGCCGCCAAAGCGAAAAAATTGACTTAAAATAATGATAAATTTTATAATACTTAAATTTTTGTTTTTCATTTGTATTCCCATAGGGATATTTCTGTTAATTGCAGGAATAAAAATGATGTACAAGGTGTTCAATACAAAGGTAATTGCGGAAACTCAAATGTCAGAAAAAAGTGTAAGTTTTGAAATCACAAAGTCAGGGAATTATTCTATTTGGATAAAAGCACCTATTTTTCGGAAAAATCAGGAAAAAGGAAATTATCAATTAGAGCTCGTAGAAAGTTTGAGTCTTTATCTTCAGTTTGAAAAACAATTAGTGGATTATATTAGGTATATAAATGATAATTGAAAAACGAAGCCATAACAGTAGGATATTCCCTTGAATTATTAATGTTTATTGTTTATCGCATTTCACTTCTAATATTTATAAGGTAACGATGAAAAAATATTTGATACTCAAATTTCTGTTATATGTTGTAATAACAGCAAATGCTCAGTCCGGAGTTATTACCGGTGTTGTTTTGGATGAAGATGAAAATCCGGCATCGGGTGTAAATATTATTATTAAGGATGCTATAAATAGTACAATAACTGATATTGACGGAAAATTTACTCTTGAGATGCAAGACGGTCAGAATGAGATAGAAATTGTTTACATCGGATATCACAAACAGACCATAGACGTCAGTAATTTAACGAATGTAAGAATTGTATTGCAACTTGATGAAAGTCAGATTTATGATGTTGTAGAGATTGCTCTCGGCGGCCCTAAAAAGAAAAACCATTTTGCTGATTTTATATATGAAAAAGGAATTGGCAAACTATACTTTCCGGATTATAACGGATATTTTGCCGATGATTGGCGCTCTATCAACAATCGATACTCTAAACATTTATACTCTTTAGGAGAACCTGTTCTGTACAAAAAAACAAATCAAAAAAAGAATATTATCCGATTCACTAATTTTGACCGACGAGCAAATCCGTATTCTTATCGTATTGAGCAAAGAGGTTCGGTTGTTTCAGTTACTTACAATAAAACAGGTACATGGTGGAATTATGGTGCAGGAAAAATAATCGAACATGACAAAATAGAGATAAGTATTGATAAATGGAATGCGATTGTTTCGAAAATAAATTCAATTGATTTTTGGAGCATTGATACCCACTACGATAATAAGGTTCTTGATGAAGTAGGATGGGTTATTGAAGTATTAATAGAAGGTCGTTATCATTTTATAAGCAGAGCCGACCAAGAAACTTATGCGGATTTACGCAATTTAATAACCGAGGCATATGAAACTGAAAAGTGACATTATGAACAAAACAATTATATTTTTGCTGATTTTTTTTACAGTCCTGATATGGTCTGTCGTTAATCATTTCGATTATTTCACATGGTTTCTGGAAGCTATACCTGCAATTCCGGGAGTAACTATTCTTGCAGTCACATATAACCGTTTCAAGTTCGCAAACATGACGTATATATTTGATTTTAAATTCGATGATAAAGAGAATTCCGATATGCAAATGTACCGGAAAGGCAAAATCTATGCGGAGATAAATAGTTTCTACAATCATGGTTAATATGCTTTAATGCTTTGTTATGCTTTATCTGCTATACTGATTTTATTTGAAGGTGTATTTTGGTATATTAAGAAGAAATGGGGCAGAGGAAATTCCTGCTTTATTGCAGGAGTCACAAATGTCATTTTTGTGATATTGATATTTTATTATCTTTCTTCCTCTATGTTTGGATATATGGAATGAGTTTAAAATATGATGACCGGCTCAAAACTGAAGATAAGAATCGTTTCGGCAACAGAAACAAAAAAACAAGTTTTTTGTTTTGTATTGCACTTAACTAACGTTATCTTTGCACGAAATTAGCTAATAAACATTATGATTGATATTTCAAAATTAGTAAGAGAAAACATATTTAATCTTAAACCTTATTCCTGCGCGCGTAGCGAATTCACGGGGGAAGCGTCTGTATTTCTGGATGCGAACGAAAATCCGATGAATGCACCATACAACCGCTATCCCGACCCTCTGCAGGGAAAATTGAAGGCTAAGATTGCAAAGATAAAAAATGTACGCTCTTCACAAATAATGCTCGGAGTAGGAAGCGATGAGCCTATCGACTTGGCTATACGTATCTTCTGCGAACCGAAAGAAGATAATATCGTTGCGATAGACCCGACTTACAATATGTATAAAGTATGCGCTGATGTAAATAATGTCGAGTACCGAAAAGTTTTGTTGAATGATGATTATTCGTTTGATGCCGAAAAACTGCTTAATGCGGTTGATGAACATACAAAAATAATTTTTCTTTGCTCTCCGAATAATCCTACGGGAAACATCCTGAATCGTAACGAAATAACAAAAATCCTTGACGGTTTTGGCGGAATAACTATCATCGACGAAGCTTATATTGACTTTACAACCGAACAATCCTGGTTAACGGAATTGGATAAGTATCCTAATTTAATTGTTTTGCAAACTTTTTCGAAAGCATGGGGACTTGCTTCGGTAAGATGCGGCATGGCTTTTGCCTCTGAAGAAATAATTAGCTACTTCAATAAAGTCAAATTCCCTTACAATATAAATCTGCTTACGCAGAATTTTGTAAGTGAACAAATTGAACAGGAAGGTCGCAAAAATGAGTGGGTGAAAATGTTGATCGAACAACGCGAAGTATTCGAAAAAAACCTTAAGGAGATCCCAATGGTAGAAAAGATATATCCTTCGGATGCAAATTTTTTATTAGTCAAAGTGCCCGACGCAAACGGAATTTACGAAAAGCTTGTTGAAGAAGGCATTATCGTACGCAATCGCAATAATATATCGCTATGCCTCGGATGTTTACGAATAACGATAGGCACGGCAAAAGAAAATGAAATACTAATAAACGCATTGAAACAATTATAAATCATGGAAGTAAAAGGAGTAGTAACAACAGTAATGCCAGTACAGACCGGAGAAGGGCGTAACGGAGCATGGAAAAAACAGGATTATGTTATCGAATACGATCAAAGTTCGCAATACCCTCGAAAGATGCTGTTTAATCTTTGGGGAGATAAGATAGACCAGTATAATATACAGGAAGGTCAAACAATAAGAGTCAGCTTCGACATAGACTGCCGTGAATACAATGGCCGCTGGTACAACGACATAAGAGCATGGAAAGTTGATCCGGACGATGGTTCCGGAATAGCCTCCGGCGATCAATACCCGGACATGTCGTCCGCAGCACCTCCGGTTGTTTCTCCTTCCGATGATGGTTCAGACTTGCCTTTCTGAATAAATCATTAACAATGAAAAGAGCATTATTCATTGATCGCGACGGTACTCTTATTGTAGAGCCACCCGTAACATTTCAGGTAGACACTCTCGACCAACTAGAGTTTTTACCCGGAGTAATTCGCAATTTATATTTTATCAGGCAACATCTTGATTTTGAGCTTGTCATAGTAAGCAATCAAGACGGACTGGGAACGGATGCTAATCCCAGTGAAAATTTCGATTGCGTGAATAATAAAATGCTCGATATTTTTGCAGGAGAAGGTATTAATTTCGATGACATACTCATCGACCCCTCCATGCCTGAAGAAAACTCGCCCAACCGCAAACCCGGAACGGGTATGTTAAAGAAATATATGACAGGCGATTACGACCTTTCGGCATCTTATGTTATAGGTGATCGCATGACAGATATGGAATTAGCGAAAAACCTTGGCTGCAAGGGTATTTTAATCACTCAGGACAATTGTCTCCAATCTTCCGAAAACGGATTCTATAACTTCGATTCGTGGGACAAAATAAAAGATTTACTTTTTGCCGGAGAACGTATAGCTACCGTACAACGAACAACAAAAGAAACTGATATTTTTATTCGGCTTAACCTCGATGGTTGCGGCACGTGCGATATATCCACCGGACTCGGATTTTTCGACCACATGCTTGAACAAATCGGTAAACATGGAGGTATAGATTTAACCGTAAAAGTTAAAGGTGATCTGAATGTTGATGAGCATCATACAATAGAAGATACTGCTATAGCACTCGGTGAGGCATTGTACATAGCGCTGGGTAGCAAACGCGGCATTGAACGCTACGGATATTGCCTGCCAATGGACGACTGCCTGTGTAGTGTAGCATTAGATTTCGGCGGACGTCCGTGGCTCGTATGGGATGCAGACTTCAGACGCGAAAAAGTAGGCGATATGCCGACTGAGATGTTTCTTCATTTTTTCAAATCGTTGAGCGATGCCGCCAAAATGAACCTCAACATAAGAGCTGAAGGCGAAAATGAGCATCACAAAATAGAAGGCATCTTCAAAGCTTTAGCCAGAGCAATCAAAATGGCAATAAAACGCGATGTATACAAATTCGAACTGCCCAGTACAAAAGGCTTGTTGTAATGAAGTTGTGTGTTTTTTTTACATAGCGCCATGAAAAATATTAATCTTTTCTTTCTGATAATAATATTAACGACAGTAAATAGTTTCGGTGTAAAATGTAATAATGCTAAAGAGCGAGATAATGACGAGAAAAAAACAATTCCACGTCATTACTCGATTAATATACAGGACGTAATTTCAAAAACAGGAAAAGGCACTTTCTTCAAAGATAGCAATTGATAATATCTGTGAGGATGACAGGTTTTTATACATTTCCTTTGTTTGGGGTTTAAGTGATAAATATCAATATATCATATTTGATAAAAATACAGGTGAATTGAAAAATTTGGGAAATAATGAATTAGCTTCTGATAAAGAAGAAGATGACAACCCCATTTTTATTATGGTAAAATAAAATTATGTTATAACGTTATAAAGTTTGATTTTCAGCTTCGAATTATGTGACAATAATAGTTATTAATTCATCGATAAATTCTACCTTTGCCCTCGTTTTATCAAAAAATAAATAACATGAAACGAAAAAATCTATTAAGAAAGGAGGCGTTCCGTTTTAAACGGTTTGCCCGAAAATCGTACAGTGCATTCAATAGTTTGCACAGAGTAGTTAACATCGGAGTCGTAACGAGCTGCATGCTTACGTTCGCACATTCTACTCCGACTGCTGCGCAGAAGTCGGCGGAAGTGGAGCATCATGGTGATTCGGCATCGATTGAGCTTGAAGAGGTCATGGTCACAGCCTCGCGTGTAGAGCTGCCTGTGGCTCAAACGCCAAAGCTTGTGACCGTCATCTCACGCGAACAGATTGCGCAATCGCCCGTCCAAAGCGTACAAGACTTACTCGTCTACGCAGCTAATATCGACATACTCCAACGGGGTGGTCACGGAGCACAAGCCGATATATCCATTCGCGGTGGCTCATACAACCAAACAGCTGTCCTGCTAAACGGCATCAATCTCTCCAACGCCCAGACCGGGCACTACAATTTTGATTTTCCTCTTAATATCTCGGACATCGAACGCATTGAAATAGTACAAGGCCCCTCTGCCTTGATTTATGGTTCGAGCGCATTCTCCGGAGGAATCAATATCATTACAAAAAAGACATCTAAAGAAAAGCTATATGCCCGTATAGAATCCGGCATGCACAACCTGAAAGGAATGGAGCTGCGCGGCGCTATGCAGACAGGCATTGCCGACCATACCATCTCCGTCGGACGCAATTCATCGGACGGTTATGCACACAATACCGATTACGACATCTATAATCTACTGTGGCAAACGCGCCTGAACTTAAAGCGGGAATCAAAAATGGATTTTCAGCTTGGTTATAACGACAAGTCTTACGGTGCCAACTCTTTCTACTCAGCTGCATATCTCGACCAATACGAGAACACAAGCTCATACATGGCAACATTAAGAGGAGAGTTTGGTTCGGCCTTAAAATTTATACCTATTTTATACTGGCATCGCAATCATGATCGCTTCGATTTGGTCAAAGATACCGACTTCGGACGTAATAACCACCGTGGAGATACATATGGCACAAACCTTATCCTGCAGTATAAATCAAAATTTGGAACAACAAGCTTCAGCGGAGAAGTACGCAAAGAGGATATTCTGAGCAGCAAACTCGGCTACGCAATGACCAAGCCACATGGGAAATACACCGCTTACTGCGATCGCACAAACGTAAGTTCAACACTCGAACATACAGTAAACATCAATAAGTTTGTACTGTCGTCGGGCGTACTGATGAACTATAATTCGTTCGTAAACGACGGCGTCGATTTTTATCCGACAGTAAATATCTCATACCGCCCAAGCTATGCATTTAACGTAACATCATCATGGAGCAAAGCAAACCGTATTCCTACTTTTACGGAATTATTTTACAATACCGAAACACATTCGGCAAACGAAAACTTGCTGCCCGAAGAATCCGAATCAATAGATTTGGGCGTCAAATATCGTCATTACATATTTGATGCCGGTATAACAGGTTTTATTCTTTGGGGCAATAACATGATAGACTGGATAAAAGCAACTTCCGAAGATAAAGCCACATCGACAAATATAACCAATCTCAATACAAAAGGAGTGGAAGCTAATTTCAGAATCCATATAGGAACGATATGCCCCGCTTTGGGACACAAATCCACACTTATCTTAGCCTACACCCGAATGTGGCAGGAGTTTGATTCGGGGGATTATATCTCGGAGTCGGCAGACAAACTGAACTACCTTCGCGATAAATTCACTGCTCAATTCAGTCATCGGATATATGGCGGCTTTTCGGCCAACTGGTTCTTCCGATACCAAAAAAGAATGGGCGTTTACTCATTATACGAAAACGGTGTCAGTCTCGGAGAAATGGGTACATACCCGGCTTTTTCAACTCTTGACCTAAAATTAAAATATCAATACAAAGACCTTGAAATGAACGTCAGCGCCAACAATATTTACAATACAAAATATGCTGATATAGGAAACATCCACCAACCCGGCTTTTGGCTAATGGGCGGAATTAGTTACACTTTAAGGTGAATAAATAAGGGTGCATCAAAAATCATTGATGCACCCTTTTGCAATTCAAGTGAATGAATAAGTAATTTTTTAACAAAAAGTTTTTTGAAAAACTTTCATTTCTTTTTGAATAAAGAAATAACCAAAAGTAAAACTACAGCTCCGATAAGAGATGTAACTAAACTCCCGATCAAACCATTACCAATGCTTATATTTAGAAGGCCAAATAACCACCCTCCAATAACAGCACCAACAACTCCCACAATAAGATTTACAATAAGGCCAAAACCACTGCCTTTTACAATCTTACCTGCTAAAAAACCGGATAAAATACCGATTAAAATAAACCAAATCCAATTCATATACATACTTTTTTAAAATGATTACTCAACAAAGATAGTGCAAGTTGAGAGTAATACAAAATAAGCTCGATTATTTTTATTGCCGAAACGCCGCCTATCTTCGCTTTTGCAAAGCAAAGATAGTAAGATTATTGATTTTATTATATTAACACAATAAAGTTTGTTCATAATAAAACATAATTGTATATTTGTAGTGTTATAGCGATACCACAATAGTAGGTTGTTTTACAGCAAAATAATAGTTCATTAAGGAGGATAGAAAAAAGAACAAAAGCTGTACACATCTAACAAAACGAAACTAAAGTCCGAAAAAGGAACGGACGTAAAACTTTTTGACATGAAAACAATTATTAAGATTAGTCTTTTATTAGCAATTATTATTCTTGTAACAGGGTGTAAAAACGATGATGTCGATGACATCCAGTTAAAAATAAGAATTACAGATATTCCGGCAGAATATGAAGGAAAAATTGTAACCACAAATTTGGGGACAGCTGATAATTTATATCAACGTGCTTCTAGTTTTAATCAAAATACAATAATAATGTATGGTGAAGTTACAACAAAATTGCTTACGGTGTCTGATTATCTTGATACACCCTTTACTGAAAAAGGAGAATTCAGAATCGATTTATTAATATATGATTTGGTTGAAAAAAAATATATTTGGACCGGTCAAAGCAGTGATATTATTAATATAACTAAAGAAACTACCACTATATCTTTCAATGCTCTAACAAAGTGGGACTAATCCCATATAATTATGGAATGTAAAAACTAAGCATTAATAATCAAGTCTTTGAATCACACTCATTATAAGCCTGAATATATTTTAAAATAAATTTGAGCGTTTCGTCTTCGCCTAAAAGTGAAGAGTTTATACACAGGTGGTAAGACTTGGCTACTCCCCACTCTTTATTTGTGAAATAATTGTAATAATCAGCGCGCTTTTTATCGGTTTGCCGTATCAGCTCTTTTGCTTTATCGTCAGATACATTCATCATCTTCGATACGCGACGGATGCGGTCTTCTATCTCTGCGGAGATAAAGACGTTGATACAACGAGGATTTTCACGGAGTATATAATCAGCGCATCGGCCAACAAAAATGCAGGACTGTTGCTCAGCGAGTTTGCGGATGACATCACTTTGTATCTGGAATAAAGATTCGTCACTCATGCAACTGTTCACCTGAAAATCACCGCTCATCAGGCTCGACCGCAAGCCAAACCAATTACCAAACAGAGCACGTTTTTTTTTCTCGTCTGCCTGCTCGAAAACGTCCTCACAAAGCCCGCTTTCCTTCGATGAAATGTTTATCAGTTCTTTGTCGTAAAATGAGAGACACAGTTGCTCAGCCAACTGCCTTCCTATATGGCGTCCACCGCTGCCTAACTGGCGCCCTATTGTAATTATCAATTGTCCCATAGTTACACTTTTTTGAATTGACGTAATTGTTGCCCTAACATGAATGTTGTAAGAATTGTTGCGAATATATCTGCAACAGGCATTGTGAACCATACTCCGTTAATACCCCAAATACCCGGAAATATCAGAAGAAATGGTATTAAAAACACTACCTGACGAGTTATTGACAGGATTATTGCCTTTTCAGACAGCCCTATGCTTTGAAAAAATGCTGACCCCACAATATTTATACCAATTATCGGGTATGTCATAAAGACAATACGCAAACCGACTACAGCCAAGTCAATCAGTTGTTTGTCCGAAGTAAAAAGTGAAGCTACAAAGTTCGGAAAGACCTCAACGATAAATGTTCCGACACACAAAACTATTGTAGCTCCAATCGTAGTTTTTTTCAGCACATCTATCACACGGGGATATAGTTTTGCCCCGTAATTATACCCGGCAATAGGCTGCATACCCTGATTTAATCCGAAAACGACCATCACAAAAAGAAAAGCCACCCGGTTTACAATACCATACGCCCCTATCGCCGCATCGCCTCCATATTCTTTCAATCCGCGATTTATCAAAATAACTACAACACATGCCGCAACATGCATCAGGAACGGCGCCATACCGATTGATACAGAACGCTTCACGATAGACGACCTTAGTCGAAAAATCCCTTTGCGAAAATGGATAAACATATCCTTGCGGCTGAATATCCGCAGTTGCCATAGTAAAACCACAAGTTGAGCAATAACCGTCGCATAAGCGCTGCCTTTTATACCCCATTCAAAGACAAAGATAAAGAGAGGATTCAGTATAAGGTTTATAATCACAGTAAAGATAGTCGCGTACATAGCCTTCTGTGGACTGCCTGCCGAACGTAACAAGGCATTTAACCCGAGAAACATATGTGTTACAACATTACCCCAAAGGATAACAACCATAAAATCATGCGCATACGGAAGCGTAACATCGCTTGCTCCAAAGAATATCAATACAGGGTCAAGGATGAGCAATAGTATTATTGTATAACCAATTCCGAGTATAAGATTCAGAGTAACAACGTTCCCAAGAATATTATTTGCTGTATCATAGTCTTTTTGTCCGAGCCTTACAGACAGCAAAGTAGAAGCTCCGACTCCAATAAGCGAACCGAAAGCCGCTGCAAGGTTCATCAGCGGAAAAGTGATGGCAAGCCCTGCAATAGCATCCGCCCCGACACCGTGCCCGATAAAAATACTATCCGTAATATTATAAAGCGAAGATGCCGTCATCGCAACGATTGCAGGAAGAGCATATTGCATCAGAAGTTTTCCGACTTTTTCAGTGCCTAACGATAACGGCGCACTTTTGTTTTCTATTTTCATTCTTATGATTTTCAATCTATGACATTCCGTTATTTATCTTTAATTTGCTTATTTACCAACCCTCTCATGTTCACGTTGTCCGCTACCTTTGCGGCGTGTCAGGTCATCTCCTAATTCATTACGCATACTTTCTGCTATACCGTTAAGTTTTACTACAATTTCAGGATACTCCGCGATAACATCATAGCGTTCTCCGGGGTCGCGGCGCAAATCGTACAGTTCCGGTTTGTCAACAGATAATGTTGTCAATAAACCCGGTTGCCCGTCATTGCCGGGAAGATGCCTGCCATATGTCGTGTACTTATGCGGAAACACAAGTTTATACATACCGTCCGTTACAGCTTCGAGGTCGTTTTTATTGAAATAATATACAAATGACTCCCTCGGATTGGTGCCTTCTTCTTGTTTCATTAAAGGTAACAAGCTTACTCCGTCAATTTTGCGCTCAGGTAACGGTGCTCCGCTAATTGCCGCAATCGTTGGAAACAAATCTATGTTAGAGGCAAGATTATTACATGTAACTCCCGGCTTTATCGTTCCTTTCCAGTACATGACACATGCCACGCGGTGTCCTCCGTCGAAAGTAGTTGCTTTAGCTTCTCTCAGTCCTCCAGCCGAGCCGGCATGGTTACCGTAATTTGTCCAAGGACCGTTATCTGACGTAAGCACAACTAACGTATTTCCCTCAAGCCCTGACTCGCGCAACGTTTTCAAAATTTCGCCGACACTCCAGTCTATCTCCATCATCACATCCCCGTATAAACCCTGCTCGCTTTTCCCTTTGAATTTTTCCGATACGGCAAGCGGTACGTGCGGCATTGAATGGGCAAGGTATAATAGGAACGGTTTTGATTTGTTTTTCTTTATAAAATTCACCGCTCGTGTCGTATAATCCGTAGTAAACCGCGACTGGTCGGTGTTATATCCAACGGTTTTATTTCCGTCGATTGTCGGCAAATCCGGGAAATTAAATACGGTTCCCTGTTGCGGATGAAAGGGCCACATATCATTCGAATACGGTAAACCGTAGTATTCATCGAAGCCGTTCTGCAAAGGAAGAAATTGCTCCGCATCACCAAGATGCCATTTACCAAAAACAGCAGTGCTATACCCCTTTTGCTTAACAAGCTCTCCCAAAGTCATTTCGTCCTTATGAATGCCGTAAGGAGAATTTGGTCCGGGCGCACCGCTGAATCCGATACGGTTAGGATAACATCCCGTAAGTAAGCCAGCTCGCGAAGCGCCGCTAATAGGCTGTGCTGCAAGAAAATGCGTAAACCTCATCCCTTCGGATGCCATACGGTCAATATTAGGCGTCTTATAACCAAATGCCCCATTAAACGAAAAATCACCGTAACCGACATCATCAAGATTAATCACAACAAAGTTCGTATAATCGGCTGTCTGCCCGAGAATCGGCGCACTCGTCAGTAACAATAATAATCCGGCTTTATTCTTCTTCATAATTATCTGTTTATAATTTCATTTAAAATACTTATCCGGCTATTTATCAAACAGCCATATTTCATGCAAATCTACATAAAAAAGCTATATTTCACAAACTTGATTAATAGAATTTGTGCTAAATTTTTATCAAAACATGAAGGCAGGCAGCTTCATTATATTGAAAAATGAAAACACCGATTAAGTGAGTGCAGAAGCTAAGTTTACTTAGATTATACAGAGCGAGAGGTGTTTGGACGTAGTCAAAAGTGAAAAATAAAAATAAGCAAACTTTTATTTTGTTTTGCGCTCAACTTGCACTACTTTTGCTTCCTAAAAGTTTTACTAAATGAGACGATTACACTGCCTGATAATTCTTGCTTGTTGCCTTTTGACGATAGGTACAGCGACTGTCTATGCAAATACAACATCCTCCAATATTACAACACAATTAGCGAGGCCGCTAAGTCCGCAGGCGCAGATAAGCTTGTTGACAAGCTCACCAAGTGATGACCATGTTTATGCTCTGTATGGGCATACCGGATTGCGCGTACTCGATAAGGAGTCTAATTTTGACACGGTGTTCAATTACGGTATATTCGATTTTGATAAACCGAACTTTTTATATCGCTTTGCAAAAGGTGAAACCGACTATAAGCTTCAAGTTTTTCATTATCGTAATTATTTGGTCGAATATGCAATGCGTGGCAGTGAAGTCTACGAACAAGTACTCAATCTTCTGCCTGAAGAGAAAGAGGCGCTTTGGCAGGCGCTTGTTCTGAATGAACGTCCCGAAAATAGGGTTTACAGATATAATTACTTTTTCGACAATTGCTCAACAAGACCTATTGCGATGATTGAAAAGAATATCCGAGGAACAGTGAAGTATGCGCCATTGACCGGAAACCTTACATTTCGCGATGCTATCAATTATTGCACACGCAATCAACCGTGGGTTATTTTCGGATGCGACCTTATAATGGGTATCCCCACTGACCGCGAGATGACGCTGAAAGAAACGTTTTTCATCCCTGCATATCTGAAAGATGCTGCCAATAAAGCCGAAATTGTACGGGGTGAAACAGCCGTACCGTTAGTATCTAAGATAAATATCCTTAATGAAGGAGTCTTGCAAGAAGACAAGGCACCGCTGCTTATAACCTCTCCCCTTGCCTGCTTCGGGTTGCTTTTTATAGTCGTCATGCTGATTACATGGAGAGAATGGCGAAAGAAAACTTATTATAAATTAGTTGATTGCACATTATTTTTTGTCGCAGGAATTGCGGGATGTATAATGTTCTTCCTGAGTTTTATTTCTGTTCATCCGGGTATGTTTCCCAACATATCACTTCTATGGTTACACCCGCTTCATTTTGTGGGAGTAATATTCTTTTCCGCAAAAAAGTTTAATAATATGGCTTTTTGGTATCATTTTATTAACTTTGCAGCAATTTTAATTATGTCTGTGGTTTGGATATTCTACCCGCAACATTTTAATATTGCGTTCATTCCGCTGATTGCATGTTTTTGGCTTCGCTCGGGATGGGCTTTATTAAGGAAAAAGAATTCTATAGGATGAGAAAATTTATAACTTCACTGATTGCCATTTTAGTTGTCGCTAATTTACAGGCACAACAACAGCATGCGCCCAAATTGGTAGTATGCATAACTATCGACCAGTTGCGAGGCGATTATCTTGAATACTTCAAAGGTTCGTTTGGCGAACGTGGATTTAAACGCTTGATGAACGAAGGCGTTTCGTATAAACATGTACAGTTTGAATTTTCTAATATAGACCAGGCAAGCTCGTTCGCTACAATCTTTACCGGCTCAAATCCTTGCTACCACAGCATTACGGGTAAGAACAGGTACGACTTTGAAAAAGAGCTTGAGCGCTCATGCATCTATGATGCGCATTATCTGGGAAATTATACGCACCTCAACTTCTCACCGAAAAATCTTTTAAGTTCTACGATTGGCGACGAGCTGAAATTAGCATCCAAAGGCGCAAGTCAGGTATTCGCGATTGCACCCGAAGCGGAAAGTGCCGTTTTATCCGCAGGCCATGCAGCCGACGGGGCTTTTTGGATTGATGATTATAACGGAAAATGGGCTACTACAACATTTTATAAAAATATACCGAAATATGTAGACGCACTAAATAGCGGTCCCGAGTCTTTATCTTCACGCTTGTCATCAATTTCATGGTCTCCCATGATGTCGGACGAAAAGTACAGCGCCCTTCCTTATATCACTGACAAAAAGCAATACAAGTACTCTTTTAACGAGAAGGAAGTGGGTTGCTATCCGCGATTCAAAACATCAGCCTATGTAAACAAGGAAGTGACAAAGCTTGCCACACAGTTCATTAATACAGGAAACCTCGGTTCAAATCCCACACCCGATTTATTGCTTGTCACGTATTACGGAGGAAATTTTTACGATGTATTGGACAAAACATATACGCAGGAAGTTCAGGATACATACTATCAATTAGACCTGAGCATAGGCGAACTGCTTGATGCAATTGAGCGAAAAGTAGGATTAAACAAAGCCCTTATCGTAGTTACAGGAACAGGATATTATGCTGACAATGAAGTAATTTCGGAAGGCGAAAATGTCATCGGAGGAACGTTCAACTCTACACTGTGTACAGCATTACTTAACATGTATCTGCGTAATGTCTATGGTCCGAAAAACTGGGTTAAAGGATATTACAACCAACAGATATACCTTGACCGCAAAACTATCGAAGACGAAAAACTTGATCTCGCAACAGTACAGAATAAAGCAGCAGAAGAAGTCGTTGCACAGTTCAGTGGAGTACAACAGGTTACGACCGACTTATCACTCCGCTCAGGCGATTGGAACGAAGGTAACGCACAATTACGCTACGGCACGTATCATATTGGACGAGGAGACTTAATAATAGAACTACAGCCCGGTTGGGGAGTAGAGAACAATGCAACCGGAAAAAAATCTAATATAAAAAGAAATAATGCTGTTCAGACTCCTTTATTATTTTTAGGCAACGGACTCAAACCTTCAAAAATAGAACGTTCTGTATATGTCACGGAGATAGCGCCGACCATAACAAACGTCTTGCGTATCCGTGCTCCGAACGCTTGCAGTGACTTGCCATTGGTGGAAATCAAATAAAAACAATTGACAATTAAAAAGCAATGCACAATGAAAATACATTTTCAACTTTCAATTTTCAATTAATGAAGATTCTGTTGGCGCGGATTTGCAATCCGTGCCTTACTCGATTCAATTTTTAATTTTTTAATTTTTAATTTAAAAAGATGGGATTTAACGAAATAATGACAAAGTTGTTCGGCAACAAGTCACAAAGGGATTTAAAAGAAATAACCCCTTACGTAAACAAGGTCACAGCAATTTACCCTTCAATAAAAGCTCTTTCCAACGACGAACTACGCGCAAAATCTGCCGAGATAAGACAGAAGGTTCAGGACTATGTATCTGAAGAAAAAGCAAAAATCGACTCACTGCGTGCAAATATTGACGACAAGCCGCTTGAAGACAGGGAATCAATCTGGGCAGAAGTTGACAAAATAGAAAAAGAGATAATGGAGCGCCTCGAAATCGTACTCGAAGAGGTATTACCTGAAGCATTCTCCATAATAAAAGATACTGCACGTCGTCTTACCGAAAGCGAAACAACAGTTGTTACCGCAAACGATTTCGACCGCAGCTTAGCCGTAACACATGACTTTGTAAAGATTGAAGGCGATAATGCCATCTATTACAACCATTGGGTAGCAGGAGGAACAGAAATCGTATGGGACATGGTACATTACGATGTTCAGTTGTTCGGCGGCGTCGTTCTGCATAAAGGTAAAATTGCCGAGATGGCAACAGGTGAAGGAAAAACATTGGTTGCGACCTTGCCTGTATTCCTAAACGCCCTGACAGGCAATGGCGTACATGTCGTAACCGTAAACGACTACCTCTCAAAGCGTGACTCTGAATGGATGGGGCCGCTCTATATGTTCCATGGCCTCTCTGTCGACTGTATAGACAAACACAAACCAAACTCCGACGAACGCCGTCAAGCTTACAATGCAGATATCACCTTCGGTACGAACAACGAATTCGGTTTCGATTACCTGCGCGACAATATGTCTATCAGCCCGAAAGACCTCGTTCAGCGCAAACATAACTACGCAATCATCGATGAGGTCGACTCAGTATTGATTGACGATGCGCGTACACCGTTGATTATCTCAGGTCCTATTCCCAAAGGTGAGGACCAGTTATTTGAAGAATATCGTTCGAACGTAGAAATTGTAGTTAACGCACAAAAAAACCTGTGTACCAAACTATTGACCGAGGCAAAACAAAAAATGTCGAACGACGATTCCAAAATACAGGAAGAAGGCTCGCTTGCATTATTCCGCTCATTCAAAGGTATGCCGAAGAACAAGGCGCTTATTAAATTCATGAGCGAGCAGGGCGTTAAAACATCAATGCTTAAAACAGAAGGCTTCTACCTGCAGGATAATATGCGCCACATGCATGAGGCAACGGAAGTTCTGTATTATGTCATCGATGAAAAAAACAACTCTATAGAACTGACAGATAAGGGAATAGACCTACTAACAGGAAAAAGTGACGACCCGCAGTTTTTCGTTCTGCCTGATATAGCGTCCGAACTATCACAAGTTGAAAACCTCAACCTGCCAAAAGAAGAGCAGCAAGTGAAAAAAGACGAGATGTTAACGAACTACTCTATCAAAAGCGAACGCGTGCATACAGTGAACCAGCTCCTTAAAGCATATTCACTCTTCGAACGCGACGACGAATATGTTGTCATTGACGGACAGGTAAAAATCGTAGACGAGCAGACGGGACGTATAATGGAAGGCCGCCGCTATTCAGACGGACTTCATCAGGCGATAGAAGCAAAAGAACGTGTAAAAGTTGAAGCTGCAACGCAGACTTTTGCTACGATAACACTGCAGAACTATTTCCGTATGTACCACAAACTGTCGGGTATGACAGGTACGGCCGAAACTGAAGCAGGTGAGTTGTGGAACATCTACAAACTCGATGTTATCGTTATACCGACAAACAAACCTATCGCACGTATAGATATGAACGACCGTATCTATAAAACGAAACGTGAAAAATATAACGCTGTTATTGAAGAGATAAACGACCTTGTATCGAAAGGCCGCCCCGTTCTTGTTGGTACAACCTCGGTCGAGATATCCGAATTATTGAGCCGTATGTTGAATATGCGCAGGATACCACACAATGTACTTAACGCCAAGCTGCACCAGAAAGAGGCCGAGATTGTCGCTCAGGCAGGTCAATCGGGAATGGTTACAATCGCGACAAACATGGCGGGACGCGGTACCGACATCAAGCTGTCCAAAGAAGTAAAGGAAGCGGGAGGTCTTGCAATTGTCGGCACCGAGCGTCACGACAGTCGTCGCGTAGACCGCCAGCTTCGCGGTCGTTCAGGACGTCAGGGAGACCCCGGTTCTTCAATATTCTTTATATCCCTCGAAGATGACCTGATGCGACTTTTTGCTACGGACAAGATAGCAGGTCTGATGGACCGCATGGGATTCAAGGAAGGCGATGTACTCGAAGCCGGAATGCTCAACAAATCGGTTGAACGCGCACAAAAGAAAGTCGAAGAAAACAATTTCGGTATACGTAAGCGGCTTCTCGAATACGATGATGTGATGAATTCACAACGTAGCGTAATTTACACAAGACGCCGCCACGCTCTTATGGGAGAACGTATTGGCCTTGACGTAATGAACACACTATACGACTCATGCGTCGCTATAGCGGAACAAAATGAGGAAGGCGACTACAATGAGCTAAAGATGGATTTATTCCGTACACTCGCATTAGATTGCCCTGTTTCGCAGGATGATTTCAAAGACATGAAAGCCAATAAGCTTTCCGAAAATATATTCGACGCTGCCCTCGAACTGTTCAAACGCCACATGGAACGAATGTCTCAAGTTGCCAACCCGGTCATAAAACAAGTTTTTGAAAAACAGGGAGCAATGTACGAAAACATCCTTATTCCCATCACCGATGGCAAAAAGATGTATAACATTTCATGCAACCTGAAAGAAGCTTATGATACTGAATCAAAAGCCATCGCTAAAGCCTTCCAAAAATCAATCACCCTCCATATAATTGACGACTCTTGGAAAGAACACCTGCGCGAAATGGACGACTTGCGCCATTCCGTACAAAATGCAAGCTACGAAAACAAAGACCCTTTACTTATTTACAAGCTTGAATCTTACAACCTTTTCAAGTCGATGGTCGAAAATATGAACCGCAAGACAGTATCCATCCTCATGCGCGGACAGATACCCATTCGTGACGAATCCGAAGAACAACGAGTACAGGTAAGACAGGCTGCGCCGGAACGTCGTACCGACCTTAGTCGCTACCGTACTCAAAAAGACGAAGCTACACAAGCACGGGGAAATGATGATGTCTATCCTCAAGGACAACGTCCGCCCGAAGGTCCACAAAAGCAAAATATCGAACCTGTACGCGTAGAAAAACGCGCCGGACGTAATGACCCTTGCCCATGCGGAAGCGGCAAAAAATACAAAAATTGTCACGGAAAGGGACTATAACAATTAACAATTGAAAATTGACAATTAAAAAAACATTTTCAATTGTCAATTTTCAACTTTCAATTAAATAAATGAGTACCAAGCTAACAACCCTGCTTCTACTTCTACATAGTATAAGTTTATCAGCGCAACAATTCACAAATCCGGTCATACCCGGTGATTTTGCTGACCCGACGATAATTCGTGTAGGAGATAAATATTACGCATCCGGAACATCTTCCGAATGGGCACCTCATTATTTTATTTTCGAATCAACAGATTTAGTAAACTGGGAGTACACATGCCCTACATTCAAAACAAAACCTGAATGGACAAAAGCATCGTTCTGGGCTCCCGAACTTTACGTTCTTAACGGGAAAATATATATGTACTATACCGCCCGCAGAGCATCCGACGGAGTGTCGTATATCGGAGTCGCAACAACCGATGACATCAAAAATGGTTTTACTGACCACGGTTGTTTAGTCGAATTCGAAAAAGAAGCCATTGATGCGTTTATCTTCGAGGACGATGGCAAACTGTATATTTCATGGAAAGCTTACGGATTGGACAAAAGACCAATAGAATTATTATGCTCCGAACTATCTTCTGACGGACTTAAATTAGTCGGAGAACCATTTATGCTGTTAAGAGATGATGAAAAGCAGGGAATGGAGGGTCAGTATATGTATAAAAAAGGCGAGTATTACTACATAATTTATTCCATCTTAGGATGCTGTGGCGCAAGAAGCAATTATGCCGTATCGGTAGCGCGCTCAAAATCATTCAAAGGCCCTTATGAAAAATACGCAGGCAACCCAATACTTCAAGGTGACGGAATTGATGTTCAATCATGCGGTCATGGAACGGCCGTTGAGACACCCGACGGAAAGATGTTCTACTTGTATCATGCTTATTTAAAAGGTAAAGGTTTTTATAACGGGCGTCAGGCATTTCTGAAAGAACTTGCAATCAATGATGAAAAATGGCCCTACTTTGTAACAGGCAAATATGCTTCAATAAAAGAACCAATGCCATCAGGCAACATCAAACAAAAAGACATCTCCAACTTTGAAGATAATTTTACCGCAAATGAAATGAGACCGGAATGGACTTGGAATTTTACATTTGCCGACTTAAAAGCTAAAATAAACAACAATACCCTACTGCTTACAGGCGCCCCATTTGCCGATAACAAGTATGGAACAGCACTCTGCATTCGCACGCTCAAACCTGACTACGAAATAATTACTGAAGTAAAAGACCAAAACAACATCTTCGCAGGCCTGACATTATATGGAGACAAAGACAATCTCGTTCTCTTTGGCAAAGAAAAAGGCGAACTTGTCCTTAAACAAGTAAAAAAAGGCACGGAACAAGTGTTGTACAAACACACGACAAAAGGAAATATCCACCTGAAAATTACTGTAACAGACGGATGTGAAGCATCATACCAATGGAGCAGCGACAAGAAAAACTGGAATCCCATAATATTGGAAGAGCCTAAGCACAATGTATCATTTCTGCCTCCATGGGACAGAGCATTTCGCCCGGGACTTATTCACATTGGAAACGAAAACACCCCTGCCGAATATACTTATTGCACGTTGAACTATAAGTAATAAACTCTTATTCAGCAAAAAAACTAAGAGACTGTTTGAATTTTGCTCGTTATATTTTTCAAAACTATTTTTCGGGTAGTTGCTTACTTTATGAAGCGATAATAGCGGGCTATTTGAGCTGAGTAAAGGGAGCAAATACACAA
>JGI994J12354_10001156_pt1 | contig 26841 bp, 22 predicted proteins | sample IntmicLarv3ML3BL_FD_12354 | JGI IMG/M metagenome (IMG submission 12354)
CCCATAGACGTAAAAGCTTACTTTGCTGATATTCTGGCGAGCAATTTCAGCCAATATCAAGTACGCGAAAATATTTCCCTTAGTGAATTTGGCGCAGAAGGACGCCCGTACGATTTTGGTTTGTACCAAAACGGCCAGCTTGTTTCAGTGGTTGTTCTTGCGGGGCACAACAGAACACGCAACCACCCATACTGGAACTCAGAGAAAAAGGCAAAAGAATTAGGCATTCCTTTCATCAACTTTTATACACATATGCCTAACGAAAAAGACTTTGTTATTTACAGAATTAACCATTTAATGCGGCAATAATAATTGGTTTCAAAAAGGGAACACAAGGAAACTTGTACCTGTGGTGGGAACAAGCTATTTTTACTATAAAGTTTTGCAGGTAACTTAAAATAGTTCATTCCTGTGTCAGCAAATGCTGTCCTGAAATTATCTTCCCTTTTTTGAAAAGCTCTTCAGCAGTTAATATTGCTGAAGAGCATTTTTTATACAGGAGAGTTACATGGAAAGTATCTTACATCAACTTAATAAGCAACACATATGGCAAAAATACCTGGAATATAAATTAGAGAAAGACAGCCTTACAAAAAAAGAAAAGCAAGAATTGATAGAATTTGTTGAACTAAAAAAATATGAAGATACTGCAAAATCAATTTTGAAAAATAAACCGCTTAGTATACCGGAAAAAAAGCTGATTAATAAACTTGGCGGTAAAAAAAGAACAGTATACAGCTTTCAAGACGATGAAAACAAAGTACTAAAACTTATATCATATTTGTTGTACAAGTATGATGATAAACATTCGCCTGGGTGCTATTCTTTTAGAAAAGGTTTTGGTGTGCAAAAAGCAGTAAGTAAAATAGTAAATACCCCAAACATTTCAAAATTGTGGTCGTACAAGCTTGATATAAAAGATTATTTCAATAGTATATCGCCTGAGATATTGTTGCCATTATTGGCAGATATTATTGATGATGACCCGTTATTACTTCAATTTTTCATGCAAATGCTTTCAGAAAACAAGGCAATTTACGAAGGTAATATTATTCAAGAAAACCGCGGAGTAATGGCAGGAACACCTACATCGCCATTTTTTGCCAATGTTTACTTGAAAGAGTTAGATGCATATTTTGTTGAGCGAGATTTAATATACGCAAGATACTCAGACGATATTATTGTTTTTGCAGAAACAGAAGAAAAGCTAATGGAATACAGAGATATAATGCATAAGTTTTTATCTAAATATAAGTTGTCGGTTAATACAGAGAAAGAAAACTTCACAAAGCCTACTGAAGCATGGGAGTATCTTGGCATAGAATATCAAAATGGGCATATAGATTTATCTTCCTCAACAAAGCAAAAGCTAAAAGGTAAAATAAGAAGAAAAGCAAGAGCACTGTACCGCTGGAAGCTGAAGAAGGATGCAAGCGATGCACAAACAATGAAAGTAATGATTCGGGTGTTCAATGGAAAATTTTTTGAAAACAGTAACCCGCATAATTTGACATGGAGCAGGTGGTTTTTTCCGCTTGTAACTGACAAAGAAGGCTTTCAAGAAATAGATTCTTACTTACAGCAATATATCAGGTACATATCTACAGGTGTGCACAGTAAAAAGAACTACAAAGTAACATACAACACTTTAAAAGAATTAGGGTACAGAAGCTTAGTAAACGAATATTACAAATATAAAAGCCAGCCTGCAAGGTAAGCTATGTATTGGGTGTACATCTAAGGAGAAAAAACATGCAGATTAATAACCTTTTAATTAAACATTACCTGAAAAATGTAATGTTTATAACAGGAACAGCATACGCCGGCAAATCAACAATGGCAAAAATGCTGGCAGAGAAATACAACCTGATTTTATGTGGGGAAAATTATGATTGTATGCCAAGCGGAATAGCAACACCAGAGCAATACCCGAACATTTGTTACTTTCAAACTATGAAAGATTGGCAAGAATTTGTTAACCGTTCCCCGGAAGAATATGAAGCATGGATTTATAATACAAGTAAGGAACTCGCCGAGTTTGAAATTTGTTATCTAATGCATATATCGCAGGCACAAAAAGTTATTGTAGATACCAATATACCAATAGAAATACTAAAAGAAATAGCAGAGTATAACCAAGTCGCGGTTATGCTATCACCGCAATCATTGTCTGTTGAGAATTTTTTTGACCGTGATGACCTTGATAAAGCTTTTATAAAAGAACAAATTATGAAGGCTGAAAACCCTGAGGAAACAATGGAAAATTACCTAAAAGGTATTGCCAAAATAAACAGCAAGGAACATTATGACGAATATGCAAATAGTGGCTTATTCACAATAGTACGAGAGAATACTGATGAAGACACGAAGGTAGAAGTGTTAAAAGAACTTTCTATGCACTTTGGTTTAGAAGTTTAGAGCCACCCTAAATATATAATAGATTTTGAATGATATTAATTTATATATTGATACATAAAAAGGAAGGGGCTTAAGATGAAAATTAGCGGAAACACAGTCCTTATTACAGGGGGTTCTAATGGCATAGGGTTAGCACTTGCAGAAAGGTTTTTAAAAAGCGGAAACGAGGTAATAATATGCTCAAGCAGTGATGAGCGGCTTGATGCGGCCAAGAAAAAGTTTCCACAACTTCATACAATTAAATGTGATGTTTCAGATGAGAATGCAAGGGTAAAGCTTTACGAAGAAGTGGTGAAAAACTTTCCGAAGCTCAATGTGCTGGTTAACAATGCAGGCATACAAGTGCATTCAAATTTTACAAGCGGCCGCTATTCATGGGAAAGTATGAAACGGGAAATAGCCATAAACTTTGAAGCACCGGTTCATCTATCATTATTATTTATGCAACATCTTGCAAATGTTGCAGATGCCACAATTATAAATGTTTCATCTAACTTAGCATTTATGGTGCCTGTATGGGTGCCAACGTATGGTGCAACAAAGGCAGCCTTGCATTCGTTCACTTATAGTTTACGCCTTCAAACAGAACCAATGGGAATAGCTGTATATGAAATTTTGCCACCTGCAGTAAACACAGATTTAGGAGCACCGGGTATGCATACTTTTGGGGCAGATGTTGACTTATTTGCCGATGCAGTGTTTGAAGGGCTTGCTGCAGGTGAATTGGAAATTGGGTATAACGGCAGTTTAGAGCTTACACTTAAACCACGGCGCGAATTAGAAGAAATGGCACTTTCAACATGGAATAATCGGAGTTAAACTATTTTTACCAACTTAATGCAAAATAAAATTTAGTGCGCATATTTTTAATTTACAGTAATAAAAAAACGTAGTGGAGGTTTTATTATGAAGAAAAGTCTTGGTGTACACCCATATTTATTTCCTATGCCAGTACTAATGATTGCTACTTATGATGAAAACGGCACAGTTGATGTAATGAATATGGCGTGGGGTGGCATTTGCGATGAAAACAAAGTTGCCCTAAACATAAGCGAAGGCCACAAAACAGCTAAAAACATTAAAGCTAAAGGTGCATTTACCATAAGCATAGCAGATATTGAACACTTGGCAGAAGCTGACTTTTTAGGAATGGCCAGCGGTAACAAAATGCTTGATAAATTTGAACGCAGTGGCCTGCATGCAGTAAAAAGCGAAAATGTTGATGCACCTGTGGTTGAAGAATTCCCTGTAACGCTTGAATGCAAGGTATTGCAAATTCAAACTGATGATGAAGGCTTTAGGGTTGTAGGCGAGATTGTAAACGTTTTGGCTGATGAAAAAGTACTAAATGCAGAAGGCAAGGTAGACCCAACAAAAGTGAATGCTTTTATATTTGACCAATTTCAGAGCGGTTATTATGCAATTGGCGAAAAAGTTGGGCAAGCGTGGAGCAGTGGCGAAAAATTTATGAAATAATTAAATTTAATATCCGAACAAGGTATAGCGCACAGCCTCGTTCGGATATTTACTTTAATAAGCAAATAAACCTGTGAAATATTAGTTACAGAAACAATGAAAATTACGACTATGCAATAATAAAAGTAGAGATGTATTGAATATAAAAAACCTTACTATTACTAATTATTAATGAGTTTATTTATATAATTATGTTTATTCTAAAAAAACAAAATATAAATGCTTTAATTACATAATGCACAATAATAATTAAATTATGCTTAAAAAAAATGTTTACTTCTTTGAAATAATTGGCTATAATGTACTTGAACTATGAACAAATTGTTAATATTTGTTTACATTTTTATTTTGGAGGGATCAATATGTCTTCACAGAGAGAAGAAAGTAAGCTGAAACGTAACATTGGCATTGGGCCTTTGATGGGTATCGCTTACGGCCAGATCATCGGTGCAGGTATCATGACGTTGACGGGTACTGCTATTGGTATTACCGGCACTGGCGTTGTTATAGTGTATGTAATTTCAGCACTATGTACATTATTTAACAACTACCCAACTGCAATACTTGGTGCTGCTTTACCTGCTACAGGTGGTAACTACAGGTATATAAGCCGTTTGCATGGTAAAGAACTTGGCTTTATATTCATTGTAGTTTACTTCGTGCAAAACCTCACTATTGCGCTGTACACCCTAAGCTGTGCTTCTTACTTAGGTGCGGTTATTACAGGTGTACCACAAAGAGTTATTGCCGTATGTGTTTTGTTGCTTGCTTTTGGCATCAACTTAATAGGCAATAAACAGTCAGCTCTTGTTACAACCGGTATTACATTGTTACTGTTAATCGGCTGTGCTATGTTTATCTTCTTTGGTTTCCAAAGGGTAGACTTTGGTTATGTATTTAATCCATCAGGCTGGTTCCCACGTGGTGTTGGCGGTTTCGTAGAGTCTTTGGCAGTTCTTAGCTTTGCAACAGGCGGTGCACAGGTTATCTCAAACATGGGTAGTGAAATTATAGACCCGGGTAAAAATATCCCCCGCGTTATGATTATTTCTACTTTAAGCGTTGGCGTACTCTATGCTCTTATCGCTGTTGTTGCAACAGGCGTTCTTCCTCTTGAAACAGTTTCAGGGCAAAACTTAGCCTTGGTTGCTAAAGAAGTTATGCCTGCTTGGGCGTTTAACTTCTTTGTATTAGCGGCTGGTGCAGGTGCTACAGCAAAAACCTTAAACGTTACACTTTCTCACGTTTCAAAACCGGTTTTGGTTGCGGCTGAAGACGGCTTGTTCCCGAAAGCTCTTGCAAAGGTTGACAAACGTGGCGTTCCTTCAATCATCCTCTTTATGTTCTTCTTTATTGGCCTTGTACCTCTTCTTTTAGGTATAGATATTAACCTTATCTCCAGAATGGGTACAGCTATCGGCTTGCTTTCCAAAATCATGTACAGCTATGCATTCCTTAACTTACCTAAAAAATATCCGCAACAGCTTGCAAATTCTACTTTAAAAGTAAGCGATGGAATGATAAAAGTGTTTGGTTGGGGCTCAATTGTTCTTCAAGCAGCCTTCTCATATTCACTTATCATTAACCTTCCTACAATAGCAATAATAGGCTTTAGCATTTTAGTTGCATGTGCCATTGCTTTCGTAGCTGTGGGCGGTCTCAAGAAAATTACTATACCTGATGACCTTGCAATTGACTATATTGCACAAGCACAAGAAGCAGAAGCAGAAGCATAATAAACATATAATTTATTGTTTTTGCAAACTTATAAGTATTTATTTAAGCCACTCTGAAAAGGGTGGCTTAAAATTTTTGCAAAATAGTTTTTGAAAAGTGCATAAAATGGTATAATATACAAGAAGCATGCACGTTTAGTAAAACAAAGCAAGAAAAAGAGGGTATATATGAATTTTTATTATTTATCAGAAGGGAAACTTTTTCTGGCGGAAGATAATAGCACGCAAAAGAATATTCAAAGCGAGGCAATAGCTGCTTATTTGCGTACGGTAAAAGACATTAGAGAACGCAGAGAGTGGAAAAGTACAGGGCAAGGTGCACGCTTTATGGGTGCCGAAGTTACTTATGAAAATGAAAATGAAGTTTATGCAAGTATAGAAGCACTTGCAACAAGCAGTAGAAAAATAGTGTATGCAATTTCGCTTGAAAACACAAGCGGTATTTATAGTATTGATAAAGAGGACGAAGAATTTACTGAAAATTACATCTTGAAGAAAGCTGATATGCGTATTTCACATTTAGCTTACAGTGAAGAAACAGGGACAATTATAGCTTCCTTTGGTAGCGGTGGAATTGAGCGCCACTTGGCAGTTTGTAATGAAAACACAGCTACATTCAATATAATAACAGAAGGCAACAGCATAGACATTACTCCATCTTTTTCAAAAAAAAATAGCAACGAAATTCTTTTTTCTTCCGCGGGCTTTTATGTAGGAGAGAAAAAAATAGTATATGGTGCATATGTTATCAATAAGCTTAATACTGCAACCTATAATATGGAAGAAATATTAGCTGATGAAAAGTACGATTTTTTATATCCGCAACAAGAAGAAGATGGCACGCTATATTGTATACGTCGCCCCAAAACAACACCAGAGGAGAGCAATAGTATAACTGATATTGCTATGGTGCCGGTGCGTATGGCGAAAGCTGTATTCGGGTGGATGAATGTATTCTCACAAATGTACACAGGTGAATCTCTATTAAAGAAAAGCGGTGGGAACAACCCCACAAAAGAAAAACAAAAAACAGAAGGTGAGCTTTTTATTGAAGGCAATCTCATCAATGTAGAAAAAACTCTACAAGAAAATTCACTGCAAGACAGTGATAACCCAGGCGTTATACCAAAAAACTGGGAGCTGATTGCAATGGAAGGGAATGAACCTATAAAGGTAATTGCCAAAGGTGTTATGAGTTATTGTGTTAACGCTGATGGAACTGTTATTTACTCTGATGGGAGATATATAAAATACATAACAAATAGCAAAAGCACTAACCCTTTGCAAACGAGCTTTGCAAAGAATATATGTGAATAAATGGCTCATAAAGAGTAGTTTATATTAAAATATGGGCTTTATATTGTTATTTTTATGAAAATACAATATAATATATTTTAGGTTTTATATGAAAGAATTGCAAAAACGGAGAGATTAATGAACGAAAAAGATTTCAATAACATAGGTAAGCAGATTCGAGATGCTGTTACAGATGCACTTGATTCTCAAAATTTTACTGAGCTTAGGGGTATGATAGAAAGCACAGTAAAAGAATTTGCTGATTCAATTCCTGCGCAAAACCCACAGCGCACGCGCAACCCACAAGTGCAAAGAAGGGCAAACCCTGTTGTTCTTCAACGTAATGTTCCACGTATACCCACTGCACCCGAAGGGGCAACAAGTGTAATAAAAACCGTAGTAGGAATGACAGGAGCGATTTTTGGTGTGGCTGCTGTTACATCGCTTATACTTTTTTCAGGTGGGGCGGCATTTAGTGCATTCGCTGTTACTTCTGCATTAACTGCACTGTTTTCTTGGCTTGCAGGTAGCGGTATAAGCACTGTAAGCAAGCGTACACGGTTTAGAAATTACTGGAAAACCCTACAGCCACACGGCTATGCTACTATTGATGAACTTACAGCCGCCGTAACGGTAAAAAGGCCTACTGTAATAAAAGACTTAAAATACATGATGGAAAAAGGATATTTCGGCGAAGCTTATTTAGATGAGCAAGGCAACACATTTATGCTTGGAAGAGAAAACTATGAACGCTACCTACATACATTAGAAGAGCGTAACCGCAGGCAAAATGAAGAGCAAATTGTTAAGAATGACCCCGAAGGGTTAGTGGCAACCACCAGCGAAGGGCAAAGGTGGATAGAGCAAATTCGCAAAGCGAATGATGCACTGCCAGGTGAAGTTATCTCTGAGAAATTAGACCGCTTAGAGCTTGTTACTTCAAAAATATTCGCCCACGTTGAAAAATACCCAGACCAGCTTCCGTCAATTCGCAAGTTTATGAGCTACTACCTACCGACAACACTTAAACTTGTAAATGCATACCAAGAGTTTGAAAAACAACCTGTACAAGGTGCAAATATAACAAAAGCAAAGCAAGAAATTGAGGCTACGCTTGATACAATAAACGTAGCGTTTGAAAACTTGCTTAATGATATGTTCCAAAAAGCAGCACTTGATGTATCAACAGAAATTTCAGTGCTTGAAACTATTCTTGCACAAGAAGGGCTTACCGCCTCTGGCTTTGAAAAAATGACAGAAGATAAAAAAGAAGCAAGCACAAGCATAGAAGAAGAGATAGATAAAGGTGTTGTTTTAGAAATACAAAGTGAACCGCCAGAAACCAATAATGAATAAAAAATACAAAATATTATTTTGCGGAGGTTAATATGGATATTCTAGACAAAGATGGACAATTAGCAGATTTAGGTGCAGTACCGGAACTAACCCTTGAGCCATCACTTGACGATGTGAGTGCAATGCCCGAAATTCCTATTGAACCATCAAAAGCCAAAGAAGTAGCACTTCTTAATGAGGATTCTCTCACGGCTGAAGAAAAGCAAATGGTGGCTGATTTTTCACAAAAAATTGAGCTGACAAATTCTAACTTAATTCTTCAATATGGCTCAGGTGCACAAAAGAAAATTGCAGGCTTCTCAGAAACTGCACTTGAACAAGTGCGCACAAAAGATATGGGCGAAGTAGGCAAAATGCTTACAGATGTAGTTGTTGAGCTTAAAAGTTTTGATAGCGATGATGAAGAAAAAGGACTTTTTGGCTTGTTTAAAAAGGGTACCAGCAAAGTTACCGCCCTAAAAGCACGTTTTGATAAAGCAGAAACAAACATTAATAAAATCACGGGCTCACTTGAAAACCACCAGATGGTGCTTATGAAAGACGTTGCAATGCTTGACAAAATGTATGATTTAAACAAGGTTTATTTCAAAGAGCTTAACATGTACATTTTGGCAGGTAAAAAGAAGCTTGGAGAAGTACGTGCGACTGAAATGCCAGCCCTTATGAAAAAGGCGGAGGAAAGTGGCCTACCAGAGGATGCACAAGCTGTTAGTGACCTTGCAAACCTCTGCGATAGGTTTGAGAAAAAACTTTATGACCTTGAGCTGACAAGAATGATATCTGTGCAAATGGCACCGCAAATTCGCATGGTACAAAACAACGATATTTTAATGTCAGAGAAAATTCAATCAACACTGGTTAATACCATTCCTTTGTGGAAAAGCCAAATGGTTCTTGCACTTGGTGTTTCACATTCACAAGATGCTGCAAAAGCACAACGTGAAGTTACCGATATGACGAACGAACTCCTTAAGAAGAACGCCGCAACATTAAAAACAGCTTCAATAGATGTTGCAAAAGAATCTGAAAGAGGCATTGTTGAGCTTGAAACGCTTCGCATTACCAACCAATCTCTTATATCTACATTAGATGAAGTAATGAAGATACAAGAAGACGGACGTGCAAAACGTATTCTAGCTGAACAAGAACTTGGACGTATCGAAAGTGAATTAAAGGTTAAAATGCTTGAAATTTATACATCAGGGCAGAAACTGCCTGATAATAGCACTCAAGCGTAATAAAGTAAAAAGTGAGCAGCTCTTCACAGGGCTGTTCGCTTTATAATTGCAACGCTACATTCAACTACTGAAGGGAATGGCAAAATGAAAGAGATAAAAAAAGATACTTGCGTTTATGCTATGAATAAAACAAATACACCTGTTTATACGGCAACCACGGGCGAAACCCTTGTGTTTGAAACTTTTGACTGCTTTAAAGGGCAAGTTACCGCTGAGAGCACTACCACAGGCGGGCTTGACTGGGAAGCCATAAACCCTGCAACAGGCCCTGTATATATACAAGGTGCAACACAAGGCGATGTGCTAAAAATAGAGATATTGAAAATTGACCTTGCAGATACAGGGGTGATGTGTGCATTACCAGGCGGCGGCATATTTGGCGATGAAGTGAAAGAAGAGTCAATAAAAATTATTGCTGTAGAAAATGGCAGTGCCCATTTTAATGAAAATATTAAGCTACCTTTAACCCCTATGATAGGTGTAATTGGCGTAGCCCCAAAAGATGAAGCTATACCTTGCGGTACACCTGGTAGCCACGGTGGAAATATGGATAATACCAAAATAAAAGAAGGTGCAACTATATATTTTCCTGTATTCCATGATGGGGCATTGCTTGCTATGGGAGATGTACACGCCTGCATGGGTGATGGTGAAATTATGGTAAGCGGTATAGAAATATCTGCTAAAATAACCGTTAAAGTTGAAGTTATAAAGCAAGTACCACTTGAAAACCCAATAGTAGAAAGTGAAGATACCGTTTGGGTAGTAGCCTCAGCAGATACAATGGAAGTTGCACTGCATAATGCAGCAAGACAAATGATTGATATAGTGCAAAAACAACAAAACATATCTTTCAACGAAGCAGGTATGCTTATGTCTGCCACAGGCAATGCAGAAGTATGCCAAGTGGTTGACCCACTAGTAACTATGCGTTTTGGCATGCCAAAAGTATTACTTGGCGAAAAATGGTTAAGTTAAGGAAACGTTAAATAATAAAAAGCACCTACTTTGCAAATTTGCAAGGCAGGTGCTTTTTAATTATCAGTAAGTTAAATTATTACAAATCTAAAATAAGCTTTGAAAGGAAGTTGTCACTCTGGAAGGTTTGGAAGTTATACAAAATCAGAATATTATCATACCCATTTTCGGCAATTAAATCGTTAACACTGGTAGACATGCTACGTAAGTCTACAACGTCAATTTGGGCGTAATTTTCGGTTAAGAAGGGAACAAAACAGTTGCCATAACTGTCTTTAATTACAAGGCACCGCCCAGTGCCATTGCCTTGAATAGTAGTAAAGCCGTTGTTGCCATGTAAAAACATCGCATACATATCGCGTGTTTCAAGCTTTTCCAGTTCATATATACCATAAGTTCCACCGTTTACTTCAATTTGGTTAGGTAAATCATAGTAAGTAAGAACATCAGGTATTGTACTGAACAACTTGCTTTTTGAATAGTTTGTACCATAGAAATTTGGCACCTCTACACGAGTATGTTCCTCAGGGTTAAAGGGCGTAAGCCCATGCAAGTTCACATATTCCAAATAAGCAAGGTAAGCACCGTCAGTAGTCCAGTGGTGGTCAGTTCTGTAGTATATGTATTGGCCATTATGTTCAAGTAATACTTGTCTTAAATCAATAGCTTCTATGCCACTGTTTTGGAAAGATGTATAAATTTCATTAAGGCAAGCATTTTCATCAGCAAAAGGAACATTTGCAGGAAGTCTATCTGCCAGAATTACAGAAGCAGAGGGCACAACCATTACGGTAACCTGTCCCGGGTAGTTTTCGGCAAAAGTTTCTATATAGCCTATATTTCTTCTGTATTGTACTTCATTTATTGTTAAAAGCTTTACAAACTGGTAACCGTCAGTACCGTAAACTATGCCATTGTTTTCTTCTTTTAATAAGGCGTACTCGCATCGGCTTTTAAGGTTTATCCAACTGTCACGCATGAAAAACTGATCATTAATATACTCTTCATACTTTGGAGTGTACTCATTGCTGAAAAGTGAAGAAAAAGAGAATACAGGTGCTTGTTGCAATGGTCTGTTCTCAAGCTCTGAGCGTGCACGTGTAGGCGATAAAATGTCAAGCACAGTGTATGCAAACAGAAACAAGAAAAACACAATAGTAACAGGGTATTGCATCAATTTTTTCATATAAGTGCACCTCCTTAAAATCTGAAATACAAGAACGGGTTATAAGTGGAATCAACTAAATAGGCAACGGTGGTAACCATAATTATTGAAAGCAAAGCTATAAGAACAAGCTTATTTTTCCTAATTTTTTCGTAAACCCAAAGCGGGAAGTTAGTGCTCATAACTATTCCAACTAAAATAGCAATACCATAATTACGAACATAGTATAGTGCGGATATGCCACCTTGCGGAATAAATAACCTGTTAAGGAAAACAGCAATTTGAGGAATGTCAACAATGGCAAAAAGCACCCACCCTATAAGAACAGCAATTAAAGTATATGCGTGGGCAAAAATATTATTCTTTTTCAATATATTTCCAAGCCACAATTTTTCTATGGCAATAAGGGCAAAGTAGTAAAGCCCCCAAATAATAAAGTTCCAGTTCGCACCGTGCCAAAAGCCTGTTAAAAACCATACAAAAAATAAATTCAATATCTGCCTTTTCAAGCCAAGGCGGTTACCGCCCATAGGTATGTAAACATACTCTCTGAACCAAGAGCCAAGGGTCATATGCCATCTTCGCCAAAACTCAGTAATGCTTTTGCTTATGTACGGTAGGTTAAAGTTATCAGGAAATTCAAACCCTAACATTTTACCCATACCAATACCCATTAAAGAATATCCTGAGAAATCAAAGTAAATTTGAAGTGCAAAAGCTACAATACCAAGCCATGCAAGCGGGGTGGAAATATTTTCGTAGCCAAGGGTAGATATTTCATTCCATAAAGCGCCAATGTTATTTGCAATTAAAACTTTTTTACCAAGCCCAAAAATAAATAAGGCAATACCTTCTTCAATTGCGGGTAAGTTTACGCGGTCTAAAATTTTAAGCTCTGCTGCAACATCACGGTACATTACAATAGGCCCTGCAATTAGCTGAGGAAACATTACCACATAAGCACCAAAGTCTATAAAGCTCGGCTCAACAGCAACATCGCCACGGTAAACATCTATGGTGTAAGACATACTTTGGAAAGTATAAAAGCTTATTCCAAGCGGCAGTGTAAGTTCTAAAGGGGTAATAGTAAGGTTAAAAAGGGAATTTGCGTTTGCTATAAAAAAATCAGTATATTTAAATACAAGTAACATGCTTAAGCTGCCAATTACAGAGAAAGCAAGCACTATTTTTTGCATTTTGCGGTTGTCTTTAAAATGCCCTAAAGCAAGGCCGGAAAAATAGTTTATGCAAATAAGCAAAACAATAATAGGGAAATAACGCATTTCACCCCAAGAGTAAAATACAATGCTTACCACAAACAAAGTGAAGTTCTTCAGCTTCTGCGGGCTAAGGTAATATAATAATAAAGAAATAGGCAGAAAGCGAAACAGAAACATTAAGCTGCTAAAAACCAACGGGCAAGTCACTCCTCGTAGAAATAAAAAGCGATGCCGAAAAAAGGCGGCATCGGCCTTTTAATTAATTTATTTATACATGCATAAGGTTAAGGGTAAGGGTTACGCAAAAGCAGCTGTAATAGCAGCATCTACTTCCGCATAAAAAGCATCAGGCCCGTTTGCAAGCATGTCTTCACCATCGCCTAAAATAACAAGAACAACAAAATCTCCGTTAATAACAATGCGTCCGTTTTCAGCTTTAATGCCCTCGCCTGCAAACTCTTCGTAGTTTGCACTAAGGTCTACATTTGCCTGGCGCCATGCCGCAAGGTCTTCAGCAACTGCATTAGCCATACCAGGTTGTGCTTGAATAACAATAATTTGGTCAGTGTTCTGGTTAAGCTGGGTAATTTTACCGGCAAACGCAACTACATTGTCCATATTTACGTTGATGAGTAGAGATAAAGTCTGTTCATTAATATCTGTTGGTTCACTTACAGGAACAGCAGTATCAATAGCGGTTAGAATTTCGTTAACATCGTATTCTGCAACGGTTGAAACAGGGGTAGTGCTTTCCGGTGTAGAAGATGTATCGTTTGTTTTACAGCTGGTAAGCAGTGCAAAGCACAATGCAATAGACATTATTAAAAGAATAGTTTTTTTCATAATAGAAAAGCTCCTCTCAATAGCAACTGTATGCAGTTGTTACTGTTAATATTACTATAAATAAAAAATTCTTTCAACATTATTAATTTTTTGAGACAATTTTTAATAAAAATTACACACTTTTCAGGCAAACAATAAAAGGCAAGCAAAAAGGCTATTGAAAAATACTACATTACAGAAATATCATGCTATTATTTTGATAACTTGACACACCCAATAAACGCCTATACAATTGTATTGGTTTATTTTTAATGCAGAAAAAAATAAGTTAAAACTTATATATTAAGGAGAAAGTAAAACCTATGCTTAAAACCCTTAAAAAAGCAACTGTTTTTGTATTATGCTTACAGCTGATGCTACTAACAGCATGCAAAGAAACCCCGCCAGAAAGCAGTAGTGCGGTACAAGATGATGTTCGCTATGAAACCTCTTCATATGCTATGGATACCGTTATAACTCAAATTTTGTATGGCCCGAATGCAGAAAAAGCGGCAAGTGAAGTAAACGTAGCCCTTTTGAATATAGACGCGCAGCTTTCACGCTTTGTTGAAGGCAGTTATATTACGCAAATAAACGCAAACGCAGGCATAAAGTTTGTGCAGGTACCGCAAGAATTGTACGATTTGCTGAAACAGGAAACAGAATGGCAGCCACTTTCAAACGGTGCATTTTACCTTACAATTGGCCCAATAACACAGGCGTGGGGCGTTACCACAGACACCCCGCGTGTTGTACCACAAAGCGAAATAGATACGCTTTTACCGCTTGTAAATGATGCAGACATTTTATTTGATGAAGAAAATTGTGCTGTAATGCTTAGATATGAAGGCCAAGCCTTAGACCTTGGCGCCATTGCAAAAGGCTGGGCTTGCAATATTGTAAAAGATATTTATGAAGAGAATGGTATTACACGTGCAGTAATAAGCCTTGGTGGAAATGTTTATGCAATGGGTGTGAAGCCGGATGGCACACAGTTCAGGGTAGGGTTCAGAGACCCAGAAGGTGCCCAAAATGCTTTTATTGCAAGGTTTACTATGCAAGATAAAGTAATTTCTGTTTCAGGCGGGTATGAGCGCTATTTTGAAGCTGATGGAGTAATATATAACCACATTATGAACCCCGCAACAGGTGCGCCCGTTATAACAGATGTAACCAGTGTAGGCGTTATACACGAAGACGGCTCTTACGCAGAATTTATGTCAACCACTTTATACGTATGGGGTATTGAGAAAACTGTTGAATATATGTCTGGCACGCCAGATTGTGAGATTATTTTACTTGATGCAGAAAATCATGTTGTTTACGTTTCAAATACGCTTGAAGGCAACTTTGCTTTGTATGACGGTTATGAAGAAGTATATGAGGTAGTATTTATTTAATGGATGCACAGAGAGAAAAAACAAGAAAAGTTGCATTGCTTGGCATGATGTATGCACTGGCAGTGCTACTTTCTATTGTAGAAGGGTGGGTTATGCCTTTTTTTGGCTTGCCACCTGGGGTAAAGCTTGGGCTTTCTAACATTGTTGTAATGTATACCTTGTTTTTTGTAGGGCCCAAAGAAGCATACCTGCTAAGCTTTTTAAAAGCGTTGGGTGTGTTTGTTACAAGGGGCGGAATTGCTGCGGCGTTAAGCCTTGGGGGCGGTCTTGCATCAGTAACAATAATGCTTATACTTATAAAGCTACCGGAAAAATGGAATATATCTTACTATCTTATTGCGGTGGCAGGTGCAGTTATGCACAATGTAGGGCAGCTTACTTTAATGTCCTTAATGCTTTCAAGTGTATATTCATTTTATTACATGCCGGCACTTTTAGTATCAGGAATTGTTATGGGGTCTATCACAGGCACAACACTTAAATATATTATGCCCGCATTAAAAAATGTAATGTACAAAAAATAAATTTTGGGGGAATTTCTTTTGAAATATGTTTTCATCGTAAACCCTGCAGCAGGAAAAAGGCAAGAAGCATTAACAGTTATACCAAAGGTAACCCGCTTGCTTAAAGAAAGAAAAATACCATACACGGTTGAAGCAACACAGTACCCAGGGCATGCTGCAATTCTTGCTGATAAATATGCACAGCAAGGTGAGGACATGTATATTTTCGCCTGCGGAGGCGACGGCACCCTGCATGAAGTAGCAGACGGTGCATATGGGCATAGTAACGTAGCAATAGGCTGTATACCGTGTGGAACTGGTAACGACTTTGTTAGAGTTTTTGGTGTTGAGCGTGATTTCCTTTCATCAAAGTCTATATTAGATGTAAAAGAAATAGAGATGGACTTGATAAAAACCCCTGATGGTATCGCAATGAATATATGTTCAGCCGGTATAGATGCAGCCGTTGCACATAGAGTGCAAAAATATAAAAAAATACCTTTCTTCAAAGGGGAAACTGCCTATAGAATGTCTGTAGTGGAAAATTTGCTACGACACTTAGGTGATGAAATGACTGTTCAGGTAGACGGCGAAGTTTTCAGCGGCGAATTTTTAATGGCGACAATCGCTAACGGAACAACATACGGCGGCGGGTTTGTAGCGGCACCACTTGCAGAAATTGATGATGGGCTGTTAGAAGTAACCTTAATTATAAAAATGCCGTTAACACGTGTGGTAAAGGTATTACCCGCTTTTCAAAAAGGGCAGCATTTTACAGGTAGCGAAGTCACTGAAAGTATGCAGGATATTATTATTTATAGGCGTGCAAAAGAAGTATCTTTACATGGGGTAAGGCCTTTTATAGTTAATGCAGATGGCGAGACGTACCCACGTACCGATTATGAACTTTCAATACTGCCAAAGGCAATGCGGTTTCTTATTCCGCAAACTATTGTAGGGGAATAAAGCGTAATATAAATCAAGAGTTTATCAATTATTTTGAAAATAACTCTTGATTTTTTTACATAAAGTGTATACAATATATTATGAATTTAGCACTCAACAATGAAGAGTGCTAAACAAAAGACAATTAGAAAAAGGAGATATGGAAAGATGAACATTAAACCTTTGGCAGACAGAGTGGTCATCAAGCAGGTAGAACCTGAAGAAGTAACAAAGGGTGGCATTATTTTAACTGCAGCCGCACAAGAAAAACCACAAGTGGCAGAAGTAGTAGCTGTAGGCCCTGGCGGTTTGGTTGACGGTAACCAAGTTGAAATGACAGTTAAACCCGGTGATAAAGTTATAATTTCAAAATATGCAGGCACTGAAGTTAAAATAGAAGATGAAGAGTGCATTATTGTGCGGCTTGGCGATATTCTTGCCATAGTTGAATAATTACATAAATAGAAGATAGGAGATACATATTATGGCAAAACAATTTTTATACGGCGAAGATGCCAGAAAAGCACTTGCCGCAGGCATAGATACGTTGACAAGTGCCGTTAAAATTACACTTGGCCCCAAAGGGCGCAACGTAGTGCTAGATAAAAAATTCGGCTCACCTTTAATTACTAATGATGGTGTAACCATTGCAAAAGAGATTGACTTGGCAGATGCATTTGAAAATATGGGTGCACAACTTGTACGTGAAGTAGCAACCAAAACTAATGATGCAGCGGGTGATGGTACAACAACGGCAACTGTTTTAGCACAAGCACTTGTTGTTGAAGGAATGAAAAACGTAACAGCAGGCGCAAACCCAATGGGCGTAAAACGTGGCATTCAAGCTGCGGTAGATGTTGCAGTGCAAGAAATTATTAAGAACAGCCAAAAAGTTGCAGGCAGTGCAGACATTGAACGTGTAGCTACCGTTTCAGCGGGGGATAACGAAATTGGAAAGCTAATTGCTGAGGCAATGGAAAAAGTTACTGCTGACGGCGTTATTACAGTGGAAGAATCAAAAACAGCTGATACATATTCTGAAGTGGTTGAAGGTATGCAATTTGACAGAGGTTATATATCACCTTATATGGTAACTGATACTGACAAAATGGAAGCAACTATTGACGATGCATTTATTTTAATTACCGATAAGAAAATTTCAGCAATTCAAGATATTTTACCTTTACTTGAACAAGTAGTTCAAGCAGGCCAAAAGCTTGTAATTATTGCAGAAGACCTTGAAGGCGAAGCCCTTACAACAATTTTGTTGAACCGCTTGCGTGGTACATTTATATGTGTAGCCATTAAAGCACCAGGCTTTGGAGACAGGCGTAAAGAAATGCTTCAAGATATTGCAACCTTGACAGGTGGGCAAGTAATCAGTTCTGACATAGGGCTTGAGCTTAAAGATACAACTGTTGATATGCTTGGCCGTGCACGCCAAGTAAAAGTACAAAAAGAAAACACCATTATTGTTGATGGTGCAGGTGAAAAAGCAGATATTACTGCACGTGTAGCACAAATTCGTACACAAATAGATGCTTCTACATCAGACTTCGATAAAGAAAAACTTCAAGAACGCCTTGCAAAGCTTTCTGGTGGTGTTGCTGTTATTAAAGTTGGTGCAGCAACTGAAGTGGAAATGAAAGAGAAAAAATTGCGTATTGAAGATGCACTTGCAGCTACTAAAGCCGCCATGGAAGAAGGAATTGTTGCAGGCGGTGGTGTAGCACTTGTAAATGCAATACCTGCAGTTGCAAAGGTTGCTGAAGGGCTTGCATTTGATGAGCGCACAGGTGCAAAAATTGTAGAACGTGCCCTTGAAGAGCCACTTCGCCAAATTGCTAAAAACGCAGGGCTTGAAGGTAGCGTTATTCTTGATAAAATTCAAACAAACGGTACAGTTGGCTTTGGGTTTGATGCACAGAACGAAGAATATGGAGACATGATGGAAAAAGGCATTGTTGACCCAACTAAGGTGACACGCTCAGCAATTCAAAATGCAGCATCTGTTGCGGCTATGGTGCTTACAACAGAAGTACTTGTAGCAGATGAGCCTGAAGACCCTGCAGCCGCAGCGGCAAACGCAGCAGCTATGGCTGGCGGTATGGGCGGAATGTACTAATACAGAAAATACTTACATGAAAAGCGAGTGCATATGTACTCGCTTTTTGTTGTATAAAAAAAGGTTATTAAAAAAGTAAAACAAAAAGCAAATGTAATTGACAAGCTGAGAAAAAATACTTATAATACAAGCTGTAAAAGGCGTTTGAAGGGACTAATGCCACACACTTCGTTTCAGAGAGAAAACCATATTGCTGAAAGGTTTTTGTGTAAGTGCTTGGTAATGCCACCCCTGTAGCCTGCAATGATGAATTGCACGTATTTTCTGCGTTAAAGAAAGCAAGAGAGGCAAAGGTAGTATGTTATACAGGCTTTGCAACTTGGGTGGTACCGCGGAAGGTCAGCTTTCGCCCCAAAGTAACTGGGGTGAAGGCTTTTTTATTTTTTATAAACTATTAGAAAACAGGTGATTTTATGAAATGGACAGGTCTTAACGAATTAAGGGAAAGCTATTTATCCTTTTTTGAGTCAAAAGAGCATTTGCGCCTTGGCTCGTTCTCTCTTATGCCGAAAGATGACAACAGTTTACTATTAATTAATTCGGGCATGGCACCCATGAAAAAATGGTTTTTAGGGCAAGAAATTCCCCCGCGGAAAAGAGTAACAACCTGCCAAAAATGCATACGCACGCCAGATATTGAAAACGTAGGAAAAACCGCAAGGCATGGCACATTTTTTGAAATGCTCGGTAATTTTTCCTTCGGAGATTATTTTAAACATGAGGCAACTGCGTGGGCATTTGAATTCTTGAACAAAGTACTTGAAATACCAGCAGAGCTTTTATATATGTCAGTATATGAAGAAGATGATGAAGCGGTAGATATTTGGGTAAAAGAAGTAGGCATTGACCCTTCGCACATAGTAAGGCTTGGCAGAGAGGATAATTTCTGGGAAATTGGCTCTGGCCCGTGTGGCCCTTGCAGTGAAATTTATTTTGACCGTGGCGAAAAATATGGCTGCGGTAAGGATACCTGTGCCCCTGGGTGTGACTGTGATAGGTTTATTGAAATATGGAACCTTGTTTTCACTCAGTTTGATTCAGATGGAAACGGGAACTATGAAAGAATGGAATTCCCTAACATAGATACGGGCATGGGGCTTGAACGCCTTGCAGTTGTTATGCAAGATGTAGATAACCTGTTTGAAGTAGATACAATTCAAAGCGTTATTCGCAAGGTAGAAGAACTTGCGGGCATAACATACAAGGAAGATAACAATAAAGATGTATCAATAAGGGTAATATGCGACCATATTCGCTCAACCGTGTTTATGGTTGGCGATGGTATTATCCCGAGCAACGAAGGCAGGGGCTATGTTTTGCGCCGTTTACTGCGTCGTGCTGCACGCCATGGGCGTATGCTTGGTATAAAAGACGGTTTCCTTACAGAAGTAAGCGATATTGTTATTGATACTAACATAGACTCTTACCCAGAGCTAAATGCAAACAGAGATTATATTAAACGTGTAATTGAAGAAGAAGAAAAGCGCTTCGCAAAAACTATTGATTCAGGCATAAACATGCTCAATACTCTTATTGATAAACTTACAGTGGCAACAGCAATAAAAAGTCGTATCTTATCTGGCGTTGATGTATTTAAGTTGAATGATACTTTTGGCTTCCCCTTTGATTTAACAAAAGAAATAGCGGCAGAAAACGGTATTGAAGTAGACGAAGAAGGCTTTATGCAACTACTTGAAGAACAGCGCACCCGTGCAAGAGAAGCCCGGGCAAAAATGGATAATGCAGGCTGGGTTAATGATTTGTTTGAAGACCTTGGAACAGTTGGCACAACCTTTATTGGGTATGATAAACTTACAGCAGAAAGCAGAATACTTGCACTTGCATACGAAGAAGAAAAGCAAACTGCTATTTCAGTAGACAGTGAAGAAAAAGAAGGCGTTTTAGTAGTGCTTGAAACAACGCCATTCTATGCTGAAAGTGGCGGGCAAGTTGGAGATATGGGGCGCATAAGCGGTGAAGGCTTTAAGCTTAAAGTAGACGGCTGTACTAAAACCCCACGTGGTTATTATGTGCATATTTGTACACTTGAAGAAGGCACTGTAAAAGAAGGAGCCATGGTAATGGCAACCGTAAACTCAAATGTACGCAATGCAACAGCACGCAACCATACATCAGCTCACCTTTTGCATGAAGCATTAAAAAGAGTTTTAGGTACGCATGTTCACCAAGCCGGCTCTTATGTAGATGCACAACGCGTTCGGTTTGATTTCAACCATTTTTCAGCTATGAGCGAAGAAGAATTGAAAAAAGCGGAAGAAATTGTTAACGATGCAATTTTTGATGCATTGGATGTAAAAACAGAAGAAATGAACGTTGAAGTAGCAAAGGAAAAAGGTGCAGTTGCACTTTTTGGCGAAAAATATGGTGAAACAGTACGTGTAGTTGAAGTAAGCAGTTATTCTTCAGAGCTTTGCGGGGGTACGCATGTTACAAACACTGCACAGCTAGGTGCGTTCAAAATACTGTCAGAATCTTCAGTTGCAGCGGGTATTCGCCGAATTGAAGGCACAACAGGTTATGGTGTGCTTAAGCTGTTAGATGAAAAGGTTGAACTGCTTGAAGAAACTGCATCAATATTAAAGGTAAACAACATAACTGAATTACCTTTGCGTGCTACAACGCTTATGCAAGATATTAAAGCAAGCGAAAAAGAAATAGCGGACTTACGTAGCCAGGCAGCAAAAGGTAGTGTAAACACCATTTTAGAAAATGGAATGGAGCAAAATGGCTTAATGCTGTTTACTGAGAATTTAGGCGATATAGAAGTTGAAGATTTGCGTCAAATATGCTTTGCCGTGCGTGATAAAGTACCTGAAGCGGTTATTGTACTTTGTGCACAAAACCCGGAAAAAGCAACTTTTGTTGCTGCATGTGGCCCAGTGGCAATAGAAAAAGGCATACAAGCAGGCAAAGTGGTAAAAGAAGTAGCAGCGGTAACAGGCGGTTCGGGCGGGGGCAAGCCAGACCTTGCGATGGCAGGGGCTAAAGATATATCTAAAACAGAAGCTGCACTTGCAGCCTTACCGGAAATTGTAAAAGCAATGTAAACAAACTTTTTTAATAGGTAAAGGAGGCATATTAATGGATTGCTTATTTTGTAAAATTGTGAATGGAGAAATTCCATCAACAAAAGTATATGAAGATGATAAAATTTTAGCGTTTAAAGACATAGCACCTGAAGCACCAATCCACTTTTTGGTAATGCCAAAACAACACATTGCCTCAGCGAACGAGATAGACGAAAGTAATAGCGATGTTGTAACGCATATTTATAAAACAATAGCGTCTTTGGCTTCTGAGCTTGGTATGCAAGATGGATACAGGGTTGTTACTAATGTTGGCGCAAATGGCGGGCAAACGGTAGCACATTTGCATTTTCATGTACTTGCAGGCAGAAGTTTAGCTTGGCCGCCGGGTTAACATATGAAAAGCCCATACGAATACACAATAGGTTATGGTGTTTATAACCTGAAAAATGAAGACCTTATTTTGGAGGATAACATGGAAAAAACATATACACTTAAAGTTGCAGGCTTAACAAGAGAGCTTCCGATATGCGAAGTAAACGAAAATATGTCAATAGCGGCGTTTGTTATGTTCAGCGATGTAGAGCTTACCATTGCATGCGCAAAAGCATTACTGGAAGTTTGCCCCGAATTTGATGTTGTTTTAACAGCGGAGGCTAAGGGCATTCCGCTTGCATATGAAATGAGCAGGCAGAGCGGGAAAATTTACATTCCTGCCCGTAAAATGAGCAAGCTATACATGAAAAACCCTGTAGAAATTGAAGTAACATCAATTACTACCAACAGAAAACAACACTTATACCTTGATCAACACGAGCTTGATTTAATGAAAGGTAAACGCATTCTTATAATAGATGATGTTATTAGCACAGGCGGTTCTTTGTATGCGTTAGAGGTACTGGCAGAACGCAGCAAAGGCACAATTGTAGGCAAGGCTGCAGTTCTTGCAGAAGGCGTAGCCTCAGAGCGAGATGATATTATATATCTTGAACATTTACCACTATTCTTCAAAAATGCACAATAATACTGTAGTATGAAAAGACCCCTCGCATATTTCTGTTCAGTATTTTGCTTTATACAATTCATAGCTTTTATATTTTCTTTCAAAACAGCTGCTGCACTGTTAACAGGGGTTTTGTTTATTGTTTTCATTTTTGGAAAATGGAATAAACAAAGCAACTATAAAAAGGTAATACATCTTTTATGTATAGCATCTGTAGCTTCATTGGGGCTTAATTTTGCATGTACACAGTTTTACTTCAAACCAATTGCAAGCTACAACGCAGAAACCGTAGAAGTGCAAGGCTACTACGAAAGCATTTTAGCTGAGGAGCAAGACGGAACCGTAAGGGCACTTGTTAGAATTACACACGTAAATGAAAAGAAACTACTATTTGCCGTAACAGCAACGGTATTTTATATTGATGAGCATGATGAAGGTACAGTGTTTGCAGGCAAATTTAATATAAGTACAAGTTCAAACAGCAGTTTTGCGGTTTACAATACATCGCAAGGTGTAACAGCAACGCTTTACCCGCAAGGGGTTATTTCCATTACTGGCAGTGTAACCAGGCCACAATTATACTTTAACAACATAAGGAGGCAGGTGGGTACACAACTTAGGCATCTCTTAGGTGTAAAAACAGGCGTTGTAGCTTCAGCAATGGTAGTAGGTGATGAAACGTTTCTTACAAGGGAATTAGAAGAGCCCTTCAGAAAAAGCGGTTTGTCACACCTGCTTGTTGTTTCGGGCTCGCACTTATCTATGGTGTCTTATATAGTTATAAAAGCTCTTGATAAAACTCGAAAAAATATAATACAAAAGAATATTACTTCAATATTTTTTGTTGTAATACTCACTGCATTTCTTGGGTTTTCTTCGTCAGTTACACGTGCGGCAATAATGCTAATTATACATTTGCTGGCCCCCGTATTTGGCAGAGAGAGTGATACTGCAACAACTGTACCGTTTACAGCATTTTTAATGGTATTGGCAAAGCCATTCATAATTTTAGATGTAGGTTTTTTGTTGTCAGTTGCATCTGTAAGTGCTGTACTTGTGTACAGTGAATATACTAAAAAAGAAAAAGACGAAGGCGAAAAGACAAAAAGTATATTTAACGAATTGAAGGAGCAAGTGCTACTTACTATAGTTGTTACAGCTTTTATATTGCCTATAATTAGCATTTTTGGTGGTGGAGTTTCATTGTTTTCGCCAATTGCCAATGCACTGGTAATGTATTTAATAACGCCACTTATGGTTACTACGTTTATTACCTTAATTTTGTCAGTTATTCCGTATGCAAATATAATCACATCGTTTTTAGTTATTGCGGCAAAACTTCTTGTAGAAATGATATACAATGTAGCAACCTTTTTTGCGAAACTTCCGTTTGGCCAATATTATGTTAAAGGTCTATTTCCATTATTATGTATTATTTCAATAGGGTTAATTTTTTGTGTTACATACGGAAGCAAAGAAAAATACAAAAATATAAATCAAACGGCAAGCATTTATGGTGTTATATTTCTAATACCAGTTATTACATTTTATAGCTTTTACACAAAAAACACTGCGCAGATATATGTAACTGCCAATACAGGCTCAATAGTAGTAATTAAACAAAATACTTGCGTAATAGTGTATAATGGTACTGCACGCCAAACAGAAGAAATAAGTTACATATTACAACAGAACAATATTGCCAGCTGTGAGCTTGTAATAAATACAGGAAACATTAATAATGAGATTATTCTACGTGAACGCTTTTTTGCCAAAGAGATAATTTCTGTAGATGAAAAAACTGATTTTATTATTACACCTATAGACGGTGTAACATGCGGAGCAACCACTCAAAAAAGTGGTGAAATTATTTTAGTTCAAGCCAATGGTTATACCGTAGCCACATATAGCGGTACAGTTTCTTTTTCGGGAATAGGCCCTGTAAATGCACTTGTTGAAGGCAATAAACCCGCATTTTCACTTGAAACTGAAGTAGTTATAACTTCCAAGGAAAATAGTGGAATTGACAGTGAATTGTCATATTATGCAAACGACACAAATATTTACATTTGGGTAAGAGATGAACAGCATATTAAAATACACAAGGAGCTATTTTAAATGATGCAAATGCAAACACAAGTAGATATTGACAAACGCTTTTGGTTTTGCTACGGAACCGAGAAATACCTACTTGCAGAAAAAGCACAAGCGATTTGTAACGAATACATTAAAAGTGAACTAGTACAGCCTGATATAATTACAGTGAGCGGGCCCGTGCCTGATATAGGCATAATTGCAGATACTGTAGGTACTATTTCTATGTTTGGTGGCGTGCGGCTTGTCTATATTCCTGAAATAGAAATTTCAGCTATGCAAGATAAAGAGGTAAAAGAATTTTGTGAGCTTATGGGGGATATGGAGAATGCTGTAGTAGTGGCATTTTGCGTACTAAAAGAAGCTAAGCAAATAGGTACAAAAAAGGGAAAACTCTTTATAGAAACAGCAAAAAAAACGGGAATGGCACTTGAAATAAAAAAGCCGACAGTAAAAGAAATTGAAGGATTTTTAATACAGGAAGCAGAGAAAACAGGTGCAAAGCTTACACAAAAACAAGCAGAGTTACTTATTGAAATAACTGGCGAAGACATACCGCTACTTATAAACGAAGTGCAAAAGCTTGCCGCGGCAGATAACTATACAATAATAACTGCTGATACAATTGAAACCCTTGCAACAAGAACACTTGAAGCAAATGTTTTTGAAATTTTAGATGCTGCTTTTGCAAAAAAACCAAAAGTGGCATTTGAAAAACTAAAAACAATATTGGATGCAGGCGAAAGTGAAATTATGATAAACGGCGCACTTGCAAGCTCTTTTATAGATATGTATAGAGTAAAAATTGGCTTAGCATCAGGGCGCTCTTATTCACAGGTACATAAAGACATGGAATATACAGGGTCTGACTGGCGCCTTAAAAAAAGCGCGGAGAGGGCAACACGTTACTCAATTGAAAAATTACAGCATGCAGTTGAAATACTTTCAGGTTTAGATAAAGCGTTAAAGTCTTCAGCAGTTAACAGCCGCATTTTGCTTGAGAATGCCTTAGCAGAAATTATAAGTTTATAAAACCGCAGAGGAAATAAGTGTTTATGTTGCATATAAAAGAAATAATTATTGTTGAGGGCCAGTATGATGCTGCAAAGCTTACAAATATTGTTGACGGAATTGTTATTACAACTAATGGTTTTTCTATCTTCAGCGATGAAGAGAAAAAAGAACTCATTCGTACACTGGGTGCACGAAATGGTATAATTATTCTTACCGATAGTGATGCGGCAGGTTTTAAAATACGCCATTATATAGAGAAAATTGCGACAAATATACCTATAAAGCATGCATATATACCTGAGATGATGGGCAAAGAAAAAAGAAAAAGCGAACCATCAAAAGAAGGAACACTTGGTGTTGAGGGTATACCTGATGAAATAATTATAAAAGCTTTAATGCAATGTGGTGCAACTGAAAATAAAGAGATTGTACATACTGAAAACTTCACATACACTGATTTGTACGAGCTTGGGCTTTCAGGCACAAACGGAAGTGCAGCTTTTCGCAGGGCTTTTTTAAAATATATTGGTATGCCACAAAAAATGTCCAAAAAGGGTATGGTGTCAGTTTTGAATAACCTTTACAGCAAAGAAAAAATATTTGAACTTGCAAAAGAAAAACCGGTATTGTTTTTTGATTTCCATGGAACGCTAACATACCCAGACAACCCTTGGGTAGAGGGCGCTTATTACCTTGCAAATAAATATTTTTCTCAAGGTAATATAACAGAGGAAATAATAAAGAAAGAGTTAAGTGGTAGATGTTTACCTTGGCTTGAAATTGAAAGCAGAGATACACGCACTTTAAAGCAAACAGGGTGGTGGAATTTTTGTAACGAACAATTTTTAGCAATGTTTATAAGGGCTGGTATGCCGGAAGAAGAGGCAAAGCTTGCCACAGCAGATATGCGTGAATATGTTTTAGAGCCAAAGCGACAACGGCTTTATGAGAATAGTATACCTGTATTGCAAGAACTTAACCGGAGAGGTTATAAGTGCTACATGG
>JGI994J12354_10001157_pt1 | contig 26811 bp, 19 predicted proteins | sample IntmicLarv3ML3BL_FD_12354 | JGI IMG/M metagenome (IMG submission 12354)
TTCTCCCCGTTCTTCGGGAACATCTGTTGCAAATATCCTTGTTTTATCTGCTTTAATAAGTCTAACTTACGCTTATGAAGGGCGATTAGGTTATCTATAGTAATGAAAAGCTTGGCAATCTTTGCTTGTTCTTCTTCAGAATTCGGTATTACTAACTTAGTTTTTAAAAAATCTGAAGCTGAAATATTTAGCAAGCCATGATTTCTTGCCCCCTCTGCTGCATACTTTGAAACTTCTAAATACCACCTATTAGTGTCATAGTATTTTGCTAAAAAATTAGAGTTAATATTTATTGCTTTAAATACTATGTAGAGAGTAGATAATACACCAATATCATATTGTTCAAGACGTTTTACCGCTCCCCAAGGATATCCATTTGAGTAAGATTTATTATATGCGAATTCACCATTTTTAATTAAGTAATAATCACTAATATCACGACTTGCAACAGTCTTATTGAAGAAATCAATTTGAGCTATTAAACCTTCCTTTGCAGAAATTGTAAGAGGCAAAGAGGATTCTAATTTATTATTTTTTCTAGTGACTCTTTCAACAATCGTAATTAACTTCCGCTGTTCCCAATCGTCAACAAAACCCTTAAACCGAAGTTCTGGCACCCTTTTTTCATGTTTATTTCGCACTCAAAAATACCTCCTTAGTCGCTTCTATTATAGCTTTTGTATCTTCAGTAACTGCCAGTTCATCCAACATCGCCAAGAATTCTTCCTCTACTTTTTTTATCTCCGCATTCAATTCAACCATTTCTTTTCCAAGTGCAACTATATCTATTGGTTCCTCTTCCTCAAAAGTATCAACATATCTTGGAATGTTTAAATTATACTCATTTTCTACTATCTCATCAAAAGATGCTAAATATGCATATTTTTCAATATTTTCACGTTTTACATATGTATCAACTATTTTTTCAATATCCTCATCACGCAAAAAATTCTGATTTTTTTGCTTTTCAAATCCACTGCTGGCATCAATAAAAAGTACATCACGATTAGAACGATTTTTCTTTAAAACCAAAATTGTTGTAGGAATACTTGTACCATAAAAAATATTGGCAGGCAAACCAATCACTGCATATATCGCCCCAGACTCAAGTAATGTTTTTCTAATCACACCCTCCGCCGCTCCACGGAATAATACACCATGAGGTAAAACAATTCCCATCGTTCCAGATTCCTTTAAATGGAAATATCCATGAAGTAAAAATGCAAAATCAGCTTTTGACTTTGGTGCCAATCTCCCAAAACGTTCAAATCTAGCATCACTCAAAAACTTATCCGTCGCACTCCAATTTGCTGAATACGGTGGATTCATCACAACCGCATCAAATTGATTTGGAGTTTCCGTTGGCCAATCTTCGTCCAGTGTATCACCATTTGAAAGCCTCATATGTAACTTTTCAACATCATGCAAAATTAAATTCATCCTGGCTAGATTATAAGTTGTTGTATTAAGTTCCTGCCCATGATAATAAACATGATTCGCTTTATCAACACAGTCTGCAATATTAAGCATCAACGAAGCACTCCCCATCGCTGGATCATATATATTAAATGGCATTAAATTTTTCTGTCCAAGTGCAACAATTTGTGAAATTATCTTTGATACTGATTGTGGTGTGTAAAATTCGCCTGCCTTCTTTCCCGCACCTGCGGCAAACTGAGCAATCAAGTATTCATAGGCATCTCCAATCACATCCCCTTTATAACCAAACAAATCAATTTCATCCAATGCCTTAATAACTTCTAATAGTGTTATATTTCTCTGTTGGTCATTGGATCCAAGTTTATTTGATGATAAATCAATATCATCAAATAATCCGTCAAACTGATCTCCTTGTTTAGATAAATTAGTAAATGCATCCTCCAATTTCTTTATACGAAAATTATGTTCATCTTTTCTTAACTCATAAAATAAATCATTAGGCTCAATAAAGTATTTTAACTCTTGACGCACACTTTGTTTCATATTCTCCGGCTCTTCTTCAAACCACTCCTTTAAAACTGCCAACATTTCTTCACGTTCTGGATAATCCTCAACATTACCTTTTTCTATTCTATAAACATCTCGTAATTGTTTATCTGATAAATATTTATAAAAAACCAATCCCAACAAGTAATTTTTATATTCACTAGCATCCATTTTTCCACGCAAGATATCCGCACTTGCCCATAGTTGTTGTTCTAATTTTTCACTCATAATAATTCTCCTTTAAGCGGTAGTATTTGTTTTTTTATTATTTTTTGCCAGTATTCAGCTATTATCTTTGACATTGATCTATATTTTCCGTCAAATTTATTCTCAAATTCTTCCTTGCTCCAAACATTTCGCATTGAATCACTTATTTCTTTTATATATGGAACATCTTCGCTTCCTTCCTTATACATTTCATAACTTTTATTAAGAATTTCAGATGAAATTTTCAAATATCTCGCTGCCTTATATATTTCTTCATCAATAGCATTGGTGAATTCATCTCTTTTTCTCTCTTGAATTGTCTTATATTTATCTACCACATTTTCATCTTCAATAATATTCTCATATATAACTTTGATTTCTTGACTTTTATCTTCAATTTCCTTAAAAAACTTTTCTCTTGCCAAAGCATCACCTCCACATGCCTCACCTAATAATCTATCAATATACACTGTATTGATGTTATCTGTTGCATAAGCATCTCTCTGGTCTGTAAAATCAATATCTCTTAATACCTCCTCCGCATCTTCACTGTCCTTTAGTTCTTCCTTTATTTCTCCTTTCAAATTCTCACAAACACCTTGTTTAGCTAACATAGTATCAAGTTTAGGTTTTAACCTTTCACAGTCAGCAATTCCCCCTTCCTTTACATCATTTACATAATCAAATTCATCATAACTCTCAAGAGCCCTGCTTGCTTTTTCTAATTGATTAAAAATTTTCACTTGTTCTGCTTTAGTTCTCACATCATGTGGATTTAAGATACGTTCCGCTTCTGCTTCCTCATATTGTGCATATAATTCCTCAAACTTTTGTAGTACTTCTTTATATGGTTTTGCATTTAATTCTTCCCAATTTGGATCATCATCCGAAAATAACCTAATAGCATCCCTAACATTGTCCTCCATTGTTTTAGGTTTTCTAAATGTCACTATCATACCAACATCCTTATTCTTTGACAGCCTATTTGTACGTGAAAAAGATTGCAGTAACTTTTGCCATTTAAGTTCGCGGTCAACATATAAGGTCTGCACTGTAGGTGAATCAAAACCAGTTAATAACCTATCAACAACAATAACCAAATCAAGCCATTTCCCCTTTTCTTTATATTGCTCTTCTTTTCTTTCCAAACGTTTATTTACATTTCTATTAAAACCATCAACATCAGTTCCTTCATACAGTGTTCCAAACATATCATTATAATCCGCAATTATATCTGCTAATTCATCTTGGCGTTCACTCATCCCTTCCTGTTCATTTGATAAAGAATACGTAATAGCAACCCTTGGAAACCCTTCATCCATTATGCTATGCTTTTCCGATACAAAGCTACCATTTAAAAGTTTCTTTTCTCTTTTCATTTCTTGCAGTTTATGATAAATCCTCTTTGCCTGTGCAATCGAGCTCGTAGTTAAAATGCCGCTCATAGTAGGCCAGCCATTTTCAACCTTAAATTTTGTCATTACATTAGAACGTTTAAATATTTTTAATAACATTGCCTCAATATGATCATCTTGTTCATATAATTTATTATAAAACAACGATTCTTTATCTAATTCACTCATATTTTTTACTAACACATCTATATTTTGATTAGGGGGTTTTTTCTCTAATTCACTATAGATTATCTTATATTCTGTTTCTTTTTTGAATGTAGAAAAGTATTCCACTTGAAATCCCAGTACCGACTTATCATCCATAGCATTTTTTGTTGTATACGCATGAAGTTTTTCCCCATATTGCTGAAAAGTAGTTCTGGCAAACTTACCATTTTCCTGTTTTTTGTTTGGTTCAAGAATTGGTGTTCCCGTTAATCCAAGCCATGTAGAGCGAGGCAATAATTTTTTGATTTCCTGCATTTGTTCATCAGATACTGCTCTATGACACTCATCTACAATAAATACTATATGTTCACTTTTAAGTTTTTCAAACTTATTTATTTCAGCTTCTTTTGCATTTTTAATTGCTGCACTCACTTTTTGAATTGTTGTAATAATAATTGTATTATTATTTTCTTTACTTAATAAAGCTTTCACTAACTCACGTTGATTATCAATACCAACAATTAGCGTATTTTCTTTTTCCTTATTCTTTGCCTGACCTGTATTATACTCAGATGCAAACTTACTAAACTCATCTTTTGTCTGTGTATCCAAATCTTTACGGTCCACAACCATCACAGTTCTCGCAACTCCGTTCCCCGTTTGTGCAAGCAATTTAGTAGCAACAAAACTTGTAATCGTCTTTCCTGACCCCGTCGCATGCCAGATAAATCCACCTTCATGTTTAGCAGCTTGACACTGAATTTTCTTTATTGCATGAATTTGATATGGTCTAAGAATCATTAGATATTTTTGCTTTTTCTTATCATCAACCAATACTGTAAATCTACTTAGTAACTCATGTGACATTGGTATCGACAACACTTTCTCTGTAAATTCAAATAACTCATCAACGTTTTTGTTATCTGGAGTTCTCCAATTAAACAAAAATCCCTTCGCCTTATTGAAGCTTTCTTCATCATTTGATGTTGGACGTGCAAAATATTTAGTTACACTTTTGTTGCTTATTATAAAAATTTGTGTTGTAGCATAAATACCATCAAAAAATCCATCTTTTGCATAACGCTTTATCTGATTGAAAGCCTGCATATATCCATCTTTTGCATATTCTGCTTTTAATTCAATGTGTATAACTGGTAATCCATTTATTAAAAGAGTTACATCACCTCTCATACCACGGTCTGCCTTCGGAGTTATTTGATTAACAACCTCATAACTCGAAATTCCGCCGCATATATCCTTATTACTAAAAATATCTAAGGTAATATCCTTATTTATTCGATTTGCCTCACTCGGAATTTTTAAAGATGCAATCCCATTTTCTCCACGAATCCACTGACTAGCCTTAAACGGATTAGATGTTTCAGCTCCAAATCTAGATTTTAAATTTTCAAATTCACTATCCGTCAAAGGAATATCATCCAGTTCTCTTTTATTAATTCTATTAATATGTCCACGTAAATTATTCCACAAATCTGCTTCTGTTTTTAAGTCAGGCCTATAAATCCATTGATTTTTCTTAGTACTTAATACCTCTATAAGCCTATTTTCAATCTCATTTTCTTTCATACTTTTCCCTGCACCTTCATAATTTTATTTGTTCTTCGCTCAAATAAAGCGTAAATTCAATTATATTTTACTATATACAGCAATAAATGTCACTATTAAAAATAAGTTAAATACTGTCTTTTATATACTTTTTCTTACTATTACCAATATTTTATATCACCTTTTTACAACTAAATCCCCAACCAAATTCCCAATTAAATATAAAAATACAAATTCGTATAACCCACCTGTTTTACTGTTCTAAGTACAAATCATTTCAAAAAATTATTGTTGCATTTTACGCATTTGAATCTACAATATTATGTAAAATTATAGATGTTGTATTAACACAACACGACTTTTTTCATCATATTTAATTACAAAAACATACCAAATTTTCATTATCCACCAACTATTTTCATACAATAAAGTTTCACAAACAAAACACTCACCTTAGTCATACAATTTGTAATATCCACATTGTATGCTGTAATATATTAACCCAGAAAGTTTTTATTTTTTATAGAATTATTTTCCTATGAACGTTAGAGTATCAAAAATATCTTTTCCTCAAAAACCACCTTTATATAAGTAAAATAATTGTCTTAGCAACTTAGAAATAGCATACCATTTGATAACATTCTCTACTTTTCCACTATATTTATCACTCTATCTAGGAACAAGTTTTCATATATACTATTCAAAATAGCAATATGACTTTTTAACACCCTAATCCTACGAATCAAAAAAATGTCAACAAATCCTATAAATATAGAATTTATTGACATCTTGCCAATTTATAAAAAATAATTAGTTTAATTTCTTATACTGCCCCGGAGTTATCCCCAATGTTTTTTTAAATACTCGTATCAATGCACCACTCCCCCTAAATCCAGAAAGTTCTGCTATTTCTACAACACTTACACCCTCTAATAATAAACGCTTACATTCCTCAATTCTTATCATATTTATGTAATCTAACAATCCCATACCAGTTTCTTCTTTAAATATAACAGATAAATAAGATGGTGTCATATTAAAATGCAAGGCTGTAAGCGAAATATTCAAATCAGGATTTTTATAATTTTCATTCACATAAATTTTTATACTTTCACTAAGCTGCGGAACATTAGCTTTTTTGCTTTGTTCACTTACTCTTTTACCAATTTTAGAGATTATCAGACATATATGCTCTTCTAACTTTTCAACCTCAATATCTGATATAGTTATATCACTATTATCCAAGTATTCACTGCCGCCCAACTGCCCTATTCCCTTTATTATTGTGCCCAAAATATCAAATGCCATAAAACGCTTAACTTTTCCGCTGACATTATTATCTTCATTAATTTTAAAAATTTGCCCAACTAAAATACAAGCTTCATTACTCTCACCAATTTTTATGAGATTTATCAGCTTTTGTTCTATTTCCAGAGGATATTGATAGTGACACCGCATATCCTTAACTTCTCTGTAAAGTATTATATCTGCCCCCTTACTCTTAACCGCATACTGCAAGGCTTCCTTGGCTTCTCTATTAGAATAATATATCCCCTCATATCCCTCATGCACTTCACCAACTGCGGCAATAAGCCCAAATCCAAAGAACTCCATTATTTTTTGCTGTGTAAGCATTATATCATCTTGCAAGGTATTCAAATACTCTTCTGAATCAGTCGGAAAACTTATAACAGCAGCTATACATCTACCAGCATCAGTAGTTTCTACATTAAAATGTTCTCCTCCTATTTCTTCAAAAATATTAGAAATTATATATTGGCGAATATTAATATTTTTGCTATCCTCATTAGATAAAATTTTATTTTCAGAAATTGTACACTTTAAAAGTACTACAACATTAAAACCAGAACTTACACTAATTTGATACCTCTCTATCTCTTTTTCCCCATTTTCTGTATCAAATGTTTGTTCTAGTAAAGTGTATAAATAATATTTTCTAAGCATACGCAAATTATCCCACACCATATGCTTATAATTTCCCTTTTCTTTAAAAAAACTCTTAGCCCTTTCCTCCAGCCACATATACTCATTCCCTATACAATGCTTTTCCATAGATGGATTAAAAATTGCAACTAATTTATTTAATGGATTATAATTATATTTTGTAAGATGATAAGATAAAAATATACCAAATAATGTACAAATAAACAATCCAATCAATGTTATATTTCTAATAGAATCGGCACTCTCCTTTAATAACTTAGTTGGAGTTAATGAAATGTATTTCCAGTCCATAGTATCTGATTCATTAATTAACATTCCATAACCATTATTGTCCATTTCAATAAGATTAAATGCTTCATTATTATTAATATTATCATACTCAAAACTTGGTAGAAATCCAGTATCTGCCGCAGCAACAAATCTATTTGTGCTATCTAAAATATACAAACTTATACTGTCATCCCACCTCACACTTTCTAACCTTTCTTCCATTTTATTTTTACTTAAAGTTATTACAACAGTTCCAAACTCCTCACTATATGGACTATCCACAATAGACTTCATAAAAAATAAAAATTCTTTGCCATTTAGATTTTTATAACTCCTAACATCATTACGATGAATATTTCTCATAAGACCTTTAAACTGTTCTAATGTATAATCTTCACTTTCATAATACAAATGATAAAAAAGTTCCTGTGACATGTAGCCAGTTGGACTAATGACATAATCTGTGTCATTTAATACTACAAATACATCATCAACATAACGATATGTCATAACATACTTATTAATTGCATCAATTATATCCATTACTACAAAATGATCCTCAGGCTCTGCTTTTCCCTTTATTCTAATAGCAGTTTTAACATCTCGATTTAGTGATACCTGATCTAAAATTTGCTGAATTTCTTTTACTCTGCCGTCAATCTCCATTTTCATTTGCTGCATAGAACTGCTGTAAACCCGTTCTGTCTGAACACTTATAACCTTATATGAATATCCATATATAAATACTCCTACAATAACTGATAATGCAAGTATCATAATATATGATAAAAACCATTGCATAGCCACTGACTTACCTGTAAATTTTATCATAGTCTATCTTCCTCTAAATATCTTCCTTTATAATTTACACTTTAATATAATAACATCATTCTAAACTATATTATATCCCACTGTCAAAGATAAGTTTTAATATATAAAAGAAAAACTCTACAAATTATAGTTCTCAGCATAATGCTTCAATCTACAACTCATGGAGTTTTATATTTTACTTATATATGAGAACAAATTAGTCAACAATATCAATCAAACATTACTAAAATTGTTTTATATAGCACAATAGGGTTTCGCAAGCGAAACTCTCGCCTGCGGCGGCCGCAATTTGCGACCTCTACATTGTACGCCGCAGTGTACTCCACCAGAGTTTTTTATGTAATGGAAAAAATTTACTATTACATAAAAAACCGCTATCACCAAATAGCGATAACGGTTAATTTTTTCTCATTCGACACCAAAAAATGATGTAATGATGCATTCAATTGTCTTATAAAACCTCTATTTTATAAAATCTATTCAAGTACATAAGGCATTAATGCGATATGTCTTGCTCTCTTAATAGCTACTGTAAGAGCTCTCTGATGTTTAGCATCAGTTCCAGTAATTCTTCTAGGAAGAATTTTCCCTCTTTCAGAAATAAATTTCTTTAAAAGATTAACATCTTTATAATCAATCACAGGTGCATTCTTTGATGAAAAAATACAAGTTTTCTTTCTTCTGCGACCTGGAGTTCTTCTCTTCATTGGAGAATCATTTCTATCATTTTTGTTATACGCCATTGGTAGTACCTCCTATATTTATATGTACAGCTCCTATTATCTAAGGAACATATATTGATGCACCAAACATAATTTATAGAATTAAATCCTATAAAATTACTTGTTTAGTTGAATGGAAGACCTTCGTCCTCTACACCATCGGGAATATTCATAAATCCATCACCTACTGCACTAACTGGAGTTGGTCTTGACTGCTGAAATCCACCTTCTGATGAACCAGCACTAGCTTTGCTCTCAGCAAACTCTTGGTCTTCTACAATAACTTCTGTAGTATATACCTTTTGACCTTCCTTATTAGTATAGCTTCCAGTCTGCAACCTGCCAGTTACTACCAGCTTAGTTCCTTGCTTAAAGTATTTTTCAGCAAATTCTGCTGACCTGTCAAATGCTACACATGTTATAAAATCCGCACTGCTTTCACTTTCTCCACCTCTGCGAAATCTACGATCAACTGCAATAGTGTATCTAGCAATAGCCATGCTTTTTTCACCCTGTGAGTATCTGACTTCTGGATCTCTTGTAAGTCTTCCCATTAAGATTACTTTATTCATTATAATCCTCTTCCTTTTCTCGTGGTTAAGCCTCTTGTCTTACGCACAAGTATCTGATTACTGGTTCTACTATACGAATGTGAGCTTCCACTTCGCTTGAACAACTAGCATCAGTAGTTTCGAACTTAATGAAGTAATAGTAAGCTTCACGCATCTTCTGAATTTCATAAGCAAGTCTTTTCTTGCCCCATTCATTGACTTCTGTCACTGTACCACCAAAACGAGCAATATAACCTGTCACTTTTTCTAAAACAGCTGCTCTTTCTTCATCTTCGATCTTTGCACTAATAACAACGGCTAATTCATAATTGTAATTTTTCATGCTAAATCGTACCTCCTTCTGGTCTCCGGCCCCTATTTATAATTAGGAGCAAGGAATATTGTTATATGATATTACAATTTAACATTATAACACACACTGACTAACTAAGCAAGTTTTTTATTCATTTTACATATCTTTTTCTAAATCTATTTCTATTTATATATTATATTTATTTTTTTATATTTTTGTAATACTAATTTGATTGATTTACTGCAAAAATATGCTATAATGTATATTCAGTAATTGGACAATTATATTTTGTTTAATAATTTATTCTTAAACTATAGGAGGTGAACTTAATGAAAATCACATCAAAATTAATCGCATTAATATTACTTGCCAATCTCTTATTATTTTCTAATACCCTAACTGCTGTGGCTGCTGAAGGCTGGAAAAAAGACGGCAGAGGATGGCGATATCAATTAAGCGAGGATGTCTATGTTAGAAGTGAATGGAGATTAATTGGCGGAAAATATTATTATTTTGACAGAAGCAATTATATGCTTTCTAATTCTTGGCTTACTGACAGCAAAAAGAACAGTTACTTTTTAACTGCTGATGGGTCTATGGCTACTGGCTGGATTCAAGATAATGGATATTGGTACTATACCAATGCTTCTGGAGCAATGGTTACTGGTTGGTTACAATACAAAAATAACTGGTACTACCTAAATAATGACGGCAGTATGGAAACAGAACGATTATTAACTGCTGATAAAGTTTATTACTTTAACTCTTCTGGTATATGGATTAGATAATAAAAAGTTATAAATTCACTTTAAATTTAATTATTACAATATGCTATGCATAAAATAAAAACCATAATGTCAATTTTCAACATTATGGTTTTTATTTTATGCATTCTTATTTCCTTAGAATATTTTACAGCCATATAGAAAAGTCTTTTAAATTTTTTCCAAAGAATACAACTTACTTAAATATTTTATAAGACAATGGGGTTTGTAATTTTGGGTTATAATATAAGAAAATTTGTACACTATAAATAACCATATTCTTTTAATATCTCTTAGTTACCATATAAATAGTTTTCAACTGTATTTCTTATTTATTTCACTGTTTTCAACAATTTCATAATATTTCTGACTGTAAATGCTAAATTCTTCTTTGAATATTTCCTTGCCTCTTCAAATGCCAAAGGCTTTTTATTTATACTAAATACTGCACTCACCCCCTGTGCATATATCTCTTCTATATCTTCTTCAACAGCCCCAGCTATCACTGTAACAGGTACTTCTGCATACATAGCCCTTTTCGCTATACCTGCAATAACTTTTCCTGATAAGGTTTGATTATCCAGCCGCCCCTCACCAGTAATAACCAAATTTGTATCTTTAAGCTCATCATCAAATTTTACCATATCCAAGATAGTTTCTATTCCTGACTGCAAACTCCCTCCCATAAATGCTATAACTCCAGCACCAAAAGCACCTGCCGCTCCAGCTCCCTCAATGCTTCCTACAGCTTTACCTAATTGTTTTTTTAATAGCTCATCTAAAAATTTAAGATTTTTATCCAATTTTAAAACCATATCACTATCAGCTCCCTTTTGAGGCGCAAAAATGTGTGCCGCTCCTGTTATTCCATGCATTGGATTATTTACATCACACATTGCAATTATTTGTATATCCTTTAACTTTATGCTAACCTGTGATATGTCTATACTTTCAATCTTATCTATACTTCCGCCAGTTGGTATAAAATTATTGCCTTCATTATCCTTAAATATCGCTCCAAGAGCCGCTGCACAGCCACATCCTGCATCATTAGTACAACTCCCTCCAAGCCCTAAAATCACTCTCTTTACCGGATAATTACTTATAGCATGTAATATCTGTTCACCCACACCATATGTTGTTGTAAGTAATGGATTTTCACATTTTTCCACTAATGGCAGACCTGCACATGACGCCATTTCAATAACCGCTATGTCCTCAAAAACAGCATATGAAACATCCATTTTTTCCATATATGGACCACTTGCACTAATCATAACTTTCTTTCCATTTGAAAGAGATTTCAAAAAGGCTTCCACAGTTCCCTCTCCGCCGTCTGCAATAGGAATACATCTTACATTGCACTTAGGAAATATATTTAATATTTCTTCTTTTACAATATCACTAACTTCTGCCGATGACATTGTTCCCTTAAATGAATCTGGTATTACTATACATTTATCCATATTTTATTCCCTCTTTACATAAAAGCTCTTATATTTATTTGACTATAAATTTTTCACAATTTATTCAATATCACCATTTATAGCTAAAAGCTGGCAATAAATATAATTGCCAGCCATATCTTGATTATTTAAAATTGTAATTCAACTCATAAATTATTTACCAATTTTAGTTCCTGAAACCTTTTCATAATACTCGGCAAGTCCGCTATGGTCATGCTGTCCTTTTCCATCACTGTGAAGTGTTTGGAACATTTCCATTACTGAAACTGTAAGAGGAAGCGGCGAACCTACTTCATGGCCTGTTTCTATTGCATTATTTAAGTCTTTGATATGCAAATCAATTTTAAATCCTGGATTAAAATTCCCCTCAAGCATCATAGGCAGTTTAGCATTCATAACAGTTGAACCTGCAAGTCCGCCTTTTATTGCATCAAATACAAGCGCAGGGTCTACATCTGCTTTTTTTGCCAATGTAAATGCCTCTGCACAAGCAGCAATATTACAAGCTACTACAATCTGATTTGCAAGTTTTGTAGTATTTCCTGCACCAACTTCGCCGCAATACACCGCTGATGCACCCATTTTTAATAATATATCTTTTTTCACTGACTCAAATACTTCCTTATCACCGCCTACCATAATAGAAAGTGAACCATCTATAGCCTTAGGCTCTCCTCCTGACACTGGTGCATCAATCATTTTAATACCTTTTTCAGCACACTTTTTACTAATTTCCTGACTGGCTTTCGGTGCGATTGAAGACATGTCTATAACAATAGTTCCCGCTTTAGCAGAACTAATTACACCATCTGCCCCACAAATAACCTCAATACAATGTGGTGAGTTTGGTAACATTGTTATAATCACTTCACTTTGTGCCGCTACCTCTGCAATACTTGTACCTACCTTAGCTCCTGCTGATACAACATATTCTATATTACTCTCACTTTTGTCAAATCCAATAACCTCATGACCTGCATTTAAAAGATTTTTAGCCATAGGTTTTCCCATTATTCCAAGTCCAATAAATCCTATTTTCATTTTAATTACTTCCTTTCATTTATATAATTGATTTTATTTTGGTTACTAACTGCCATTCTTACTTTATCAATTAAATCAATCCCGCTCTTTGCATTTCTGTTTTAATTTTATCTAATACAGGGCCTGCCTTAGTCGCAAGATTTGGTGTATATGGTTCACCTATATTTCTCCCCCTAAGGTTTGCCATATCCTTAGCCGCTACCGGAAAACTTGCAGCATCCATTGAGAGTCTTACAGGATTTAGCTTAAATTGTGCTTCTAATGAAGCCTCTAAATCACCTGCAATATATTTATTATAAATATCTGTTATTAATTCAGGCATAAAATTTGCAGCTGTACATACCCCTCCTACTGCTCCATGACACATAGAAGCATAAAGAAGTGTATCTTTTCCGCCAAATACCTTAAATTCTACATGTCTGGTTCTTCTAATAAACTCTGCTGTTTGAGTAATATCTCCGCTAGTATCTTTCATTCCTATAATATTTGGTACATTTACAGCTAAGTTTTCAACTAAGCCAGCAGACATAGTGTATCCAACTCTTCCCGGATTATTATAAAGAAGTATCGGCGTATCCTTAACTGATTCTGCTATAGTCTTAAAGTGAAGATAAAGTTCATCTTCAGTAGGCTTTAAAAACATAGGCTGAAGAATAGATATACCACTTGCGCCATTAGCCGCAGCCATTTGAGCCAGTCTGCAACATTTCTTAGTACTTATAGCCCCTATACCAAAATACACCGGAACTCTCCCTGCTGCTTGGTCTACCATTATCTTTAGACCTCGTTCCATTTCATCATCTTCTATAACATAAAATTCTCCATTACTTCCAAATGCCAATATACCTAAAACTCCGCCTTCAATTACATAATCTACTTGTTCCCTAAGTTTAGCTTCATTAATACTTTCCTCTTTATCAATAGGTGTTATTATTGGTACTATTACACCCTTTATAAAATCTGTATTCATGTGTATCCTCCTTAATTAAAACCGCTATTTTTATAAAGTTATAATTTTTAATTAATGCTATTTATAATCTTGATGTTTTTATAAAATCAAAAGTTTTATATTTCATAATACTTTGTAAAAATAATCTGCTATTTTCGCAAAATTCCTATATATAATTTTAATTATTCTTAATAAACTACCTAATGTTATTCTAATATACCTTTAATAATACTATATATGCAATTATACATTGTTAAAATCATTTTACAAAATACTAATTAAGTAATAGGTGCTGGATTAAATAAACATATATCATTATATATCTTATATTTTTCTGAAAATGGTTTATCTCTTCCGCTTGCTACATCAATAATCTTTTGAAAAATTTCAGTTCCAATATCTTTAATTGTAGCATCACCCGTAATAATTGGTCCTGCATTAATATCTATAAGGTCAAGCCACTGCTCTTTCATTTCATTTCTTGAGCAAACTTTTATAACAGGAGCAACAGCCAAATTATAAGGTGTTCCTCTGCCTGTTATAAATACCTGTACCCCTATGCCAGAAGCCAACTGACATGTACCACATACAAAATCACTGGCAGGTGTAGCTGCAAATATAAGTCCGCTTTTACTAGGAATTTCCGCTGGTGACAACACTTCTATAATAGGAGCTGTTCCAGACTTAGCAATAGAACCCATTGCTTTTTCAACAATATTTGAAAGTCCGCCTTTTTTGTTACCTGGAGTTGGATTTGCGCTTCTATCCACTTGTCCCTCTTCCAAATAATTATCGTACCAATGCATTTCTGCCGCAAGTTTCTTACCAACTTCTTCATTGATACAACGTTCTCCAATAAGGTGAACCCCATCTCTTACTTCTGTAACCTCTGAAAACATTACAGTTGCTCCGCCTTTTACCAACATATCAGTTGCATATCCCGCCGAAGGATTAGCTGTAACTCCTGAAAAAGCGTCACTTCCTCCACACTGCATACCTACTGATAAACTAGATAAAGGTAAAGTTTCACGTCGTCTTTTATTTAATATCTTTAGCTTTTTTTCTGCCATTTCCATTATTTCTAAAATCATAGCATCAAAACCATGTATATCCTGCAACATAATAATATTTTCTTCATTGATATCAGCTTTATCACACAACGCTTCAACTGTAAGTTTTTCACATCCAAGTGCTACTACCATAAGCTGTCCGCCAAAATTCGGATGTTTTGCAAGATTTTTTAATGTTCTAATAGGTACTTTCGCCTCTGGTGCATTTATAGCAACACCACAGCCATAACTATGATTAATCGGCACAATATCATCTACATTGGGATATTTAATAAGTATCTCTGCTTTCAATCTATTCACCGCTACATTAAGAACACCCGTTACACATTGTACTGTTGTACTAATACCTAAAATATTTCTGGTACCTGCAAAACCGCCATTAGGATTAGCATATCCCTCCCAACTCATAGTTGGCGGTTCTGGTAAATCTGTAACTATATTAGTACCAAATACCATGTTTTCTAAAGCTGGAGGTACCGGAAGTTCTAACATATTTTCATTTATCCATTCACCCTTTTTAATTGGCTCTATAGCATATCCTAGGATAACTCCATATCTAATAATCTTTTCGCCTGCTTTAATATCAATAAGTGATATTTTATGTGCTTGAGGAATATCCTGCAATGCTATAATTCCCTCGCCAAGATTTGTTCCATTTTTAATTTCCTGAACAGCTATCGCTACATTATCTTCATCTTTCATCTTTACACATAATCGGTTGTTCAACATGTCGCCTCCTTCTGTCTTTTGTCTATTTACTCTATATTCATATCAATTTTTTGATACTTTCCCTTATATATTTATGAATAACCAACTTTTATTATATTTTATTTTTTATACTATGTAAAATACAAGAATTTTAGAGAACTATAATTTTTTCTTTGTTGCATATGATACCCCATAGTACTGTTTCTATGTTCTCCGCTCATATTGTACACCTCCTTAAATACATCATGGTTCGATTTAATCAAAATATCAATAATTTTTCCAAATTTTTTAATTTTTTCTTGATTTTTTTCAAAACATCCATATAATGGTATAAGAAGGATTTACTATAATTGCTACTCTAATAAAGAAATTGAAGCACTGCTCGTAAAAATATTGGACAAAGTTATAAAGTTGAGAGGCAAATTATAAAAATTAGGTATTCACGCTAATAGCGTTTATATAAAAAATAAACTTAAGGAGATTTAAAAAAATGGACACTCAAGGCACATTTATAATACTTATCATTTTTCTCATTATTATAGCAACACCTATCGCAATTGTCATTGCAATAGTGAATTCGATATCAAAGGCCAAAAAACTTAAAGCCAAAGGAATAAGCATTATTGCTCAGTTAACACATTTAGAGGGATTACCATTATCAAGTGGCATTGCATGCCAAGTAATATCATATGCCGATAGAATTGAAATAAATGGGAGTGGAAATCAATTCAATTTAAGCAAAGATAAAATTACCGATATTTGTTTAAAATCAAAAACAGAAACCCAACAATATCTAGTTTATCGAAATAATATCAAAGCTATCAAAACTACCAAGTTTTTCCTAACAATCACATATAGAAACGAAGATGAAATAAAATATGTGATTTTCTATAATTCCAATAAACTTCTTAAATTTGTAAAAGAATTCAGGAAGAATAAGTCTACATTAACTGCAACTGCCATAGATTTATAGATTAAATATTGTATATCAATCTACAAATAAAACTATTGAATTACTGAATGTAAGCAGAATACAAAACAGGAAGCCATCATATCCTTGTTATATAAAAATATATATAGTTGTTTAGCGAGTAACTTCGGTTGCTCGCTTTTGTTATTAATTGAGAGGAATTATTATCCTTGGTAAAGCTGTTGCATTCCAAAGTGATGTAAGATAAAATATAGACTAAAAATAGTAACAAAAACCAGAAGTGTAGATTACAATGAATGATTTTAAATAAAACAAAGTTATACAAGACTAAAATGATACAGTAACTTTATTGAGTCAATAAAGTATATATATTCTCATGTAACTGAAAAAACTATAAAAGATTCTGGTGATAAATTTGCCAAATATATGGAATTGCAGCCAAACCATACTAAATAGCATATTCAAGCAACAAATCAGAAAAAATAAAAGGATTTAGAAACATAGTAAAATCAATACTTTATAAGCCTTTAACTCTATAATATATACAATTTTTTTATTTATTATATCAAACATTTTTATTTTGAGAATTTTTCTCAATTATGTTAAAATAGTTAAATATACTTTTAGATATATACGCATTAAACATATTTCTATATTTTATTCACTTAAAATATACCCTAACCTTAATGCTAATATTTATCTTTTTTACAAAATTGAGCATTTTAGATTAATATCAAATGTATACTTAAAAACTAATGGGAGTTTATCATGGATACAAAACAAATAGAATATATATTGAAAATAGCAGATGAAAATAATATTACAAAAGCAGCAGAAAAACTGTTTATAACTCAGCCTGCCCTAAATCAACAATTAATAAAACTGGAAAAAGAACTAGGTGTACAGCTTTTTCATCGTTCTCGTACTGACTGGCGACCAACAGAAGCAGGTCTTATTTATCTTGAAAATGCTAAACAGATACTTCTTACTAAGCAAAATACATATAAAATGATTCAAGATTTAGCATATGAACAAAACGGCAACTTATCCGTCGGATTTACCCCAGGGCGCGGAAGTATTATGCTTTCTGCTGTTTATCCGCAATTTCATAAAGAATATCCAAATATTACCGTATCACCGCAAGAATTAAGTGTAAAAACTCAACAAGCACTTATTTCCAAGGGTGAATTAGATATCGGTTTTCAAACTTTGTGTAAAAAACATAGAACTTCTGATGAATATGTAGATATTGCTTCTGAAGAAATTATGCTGGTAGTATCAGACAAACACCCTATAGCTAAATTATACGAAACTTCCAAAGAACAATTTCCAAGTATTAATATTTCATATTTTTCTAATGACCCATTTGTGCTTATGTATAAGCAATCTACTATTAGAGAACTTATTGATGATATTTTTAACAATGCTGGCATTACTCCAAATGTACTATTTGAAACTTCCAGCAATAGAACCATTCTTACCATGATAAAAGCTAATATATGCTGTGGTTTTGTACCTAAATATTACCTTAATTTAGAAGATAACTCTATAAAATGCTTTTCACTTCCAGATTTGACCACTTGGGATATTGTCGCCAGTTATAAAAAAGATAGTTATTTATCATGTCCTGCCAAACGCTTTCTTGAAATGGCAAGTGAATTTTTAAGCCAAAACTCTTGCAAAAATATAAGTGATTAATATATAGTTATTTTTAAATAAAGTGGGGATTATAGATTATACAAAAACATAAAATGCAAGTTATTAACATATAGCTATTTCACAATCTAACTCTAGATATTCTAAAAAGATTGCCCAGACCTATAAGTTATTAACTAACATATAGCCATTTCACAATAAATATCATATCCTCTAAAATTATACATATTCATTGTAATTGTCAAAATATTTATAATTGGATAGAAGGTAAAATAGAGCGCTTAAGTTCAAAACAAACTTTACGCTCTATTTTACATTTACATATATTTTAATTGACAAACCCATTAAATATACAAATTGCCTTAGTCTGTTCTAATCTTAAGCCTCTGCTCCTGATTTAGTCATCAAATATTCATTAATATTATCAAGAAGAACAGAAATATCCATTCCATGAACCATAGCAGCTTCTTCTAGTGATTCAAATTGAGATGAAGGACAACCTACACAGTGCATTCCAGCCCCCATAAGAATAGGAATAATTCCCTGATCTAATTTAATAAGTTCTCCTATTAATATATCTTTTGTAACTGCTTCCATTATAATAAAATCCTCCTTTTCTAAACAAATCTCATGTTTCATTATTATAATATATATAATTTAATATTTCAAGCTATATGCCACCTTAAGCTGTCACTCTATTTTCATAATTTAACAATATTAATAAGTACCAAAACTTTTATCAATCAATTTCTAAACTAACTTTTTTATACATATTTATTAAGTTTCTAGCTATTTTAAATAATTATTTTATAGAAACTCAATATATACTATTTTGTCTGACTGCTTCAAGTGCCGATTCAATCACCTTATCCATATTGTAATACTTATATTCAGCTAATCTCCCGCCAAATATAACTCTATTTTCTTTTTGTACCAATTTCTTATATTTTTCATAAATTTCTTTATTCTTTTCATCATTAATTGGATAATATGGTTCTAACCCACACTGCCAATTAAGAGGATATTCCTTGGTAATAACCGTTTTCTTTTGTGTTCCATTCTCAAAGTGCTTATGCTCTATAATTCTGGTATAAGGTGTTTTTTCATCAGTATAATTTACCACTGCATTCCCTTGATAATTTTCCTCTTCTAATACTTCAGTATCAAACTTTAAACTTCTATATTCTAATTCCCCATAACAATATTCATAATATTCATCAATCATTCCTGTATAAACTATTTTATCTCCAAGCGAGTTATAATACTCCTTATCTTCAAAATAATTCTTTCCCGTTAAAATATCACAGCCTTCAAATAATTTATTAATAATTATATTATATCCTCCAATAGGAATACCTTGATATACATCATCAAAGTAATTATTATCATATGTAAATCTTACTGGCAGCCTTTGTATTATAAATGATGGCAGTTCTTTGCAGTTTCTTCCCCATTGCTTTTTAGTATACCCTTTTATTAATTTCTCATAAATATCTGTTCCTACCAAACTTATTGCTTGTTCTTCAAGATTTTGCTGCTGACCATTAATTAACCGTCTTTGTTCCTCAATAATTCCCTTAGCCTGTTTAGGAGTACTAATCCCCCACATTTTGCTAAATGTATTCATATTAAAAGGTAAATTATATATTTCTCCATTATAATTGGCAATTGGTGAATTAATATATCCATTAAATGAAACAAGATTGGTTACAAAATCCCAAACCGCCTTATTTGAAGTATGAAAAATATGAGCACCATATTTGTGAACAGTAATTCCCTCAATTTCTTCACAATAAATATTTCCGCCTATATGATTTCGTTTCTCAATAACAATACAGGTTTTCCCCTGTTCTCTCATTTTATACGCAAATACACCCGCAAAAAGACCTGCACCTACAATTACATAGTCATACTTTTTACTGATTTTACCACTCATATTTATTTCACCCTCCTTAATAAGATTTTACTGCATAACCAGTTATGATTTCCTCTCTCAATTATATTTCCTAATTTCATTATTAATATACAATCTGTTTCCCTAATTCTTCCTCCGACTTATCTTTATATATTTTTTTCCATTTACTCTTGTTCTATAACTGCTATTTTATTTGTATCTCTTCTTTAATTAATACATTATATTTTCCTTTTACCCTTTTTCTATAACTGCTATTTTATCTGTATCTCTTCTTTAATTAATATATTGCATTTTCCTGCCTATGCCTGTTCAAATGATGACCTATAAAGATTAGCATAAAATCCACCATTTTTAATCAAAGTTTCATGATTTCCTCTCTCAATTATATTTCCTGATTTCATTACTAATATACAATCTGCTTCCCTTATAGTTGATAATCTATGTGCCACCACAAAGCTAGTTCTCCCTTTCATCATCTTATCAAAAGCTTTTTGCACTAACTTTTCAGTACGTGTATCAATAGAACTTGTTGCCTCATCTAAAATAAGCATAGGTGCATCTATAAGCATTATTCTGGCAATACAAAGAAGCTGCCTTTGTCCCTGAGATATTCCGCCTCCATTTTCACCAATAATAGTATTATACCCTTTAGGTAAACGTTTAATAAAACTATGCGCATGTGCTGATTTAGCCGCAGCTATTATTTCTTCCATAGCCGCATTTGGCTTTCCATAAGAAATATTATCCTTTATACTCCCCTTAAACATCCATGTTTCTTGTAATACCATTCCAAATGTACTTCTAAGGCTATTTCTAGCTATTTCTTTGCTATCTATCCCATCTATATATATAGCGCCTGTATTTATATCATAGAATCTCATAAGTAAATTTATTAATGTAGTTTTACCGCAGCCAGTAGGACCTACTATAGCTATTCTTTGCCCTTGTTTTATATCTATACTAAAATCTTTAATAAGCGATTTGTCATTAGTATACGAAAAAGATACATTCTCAAACCTCACGTTTCCAATGACTGACTGCAAGTTATCTGCACCTATTATATCTTCTGACTGCTCTTTTTCATCTAGAACTTCAAAAACTCTTGCAGCTCCAGCTATTGCAGTTTGCAGTTCTGTAATTACTCCAGTAATCTCATTAAATGGCTTTGTATATTGATTTGCATAACTCAAAAAACTAGATAACTGCCCAACACTTATACTGCCCCTAACTGCGGCAAGAGCACCTGCAATTCCTACACATGCATAAACCAATCCATTTACAAATCTGGTACAAGGATTAGTCATTGATGAAAAAAACTGTGCATTAATACCTACATCATATAAATTGGTATTAAGTTTTTCAAAGCCATCGCAAGCTCTGCTTTCATATCCAAAAGTTTTAACTAATTTTTGATTTCCAACCATTTCTTCTATATATGCACCAACATCACCTCGTATATCTGATTGTTTTCTGAAATAAATATAAGTTCTTTTAGCGATAAAAGAGGCTACAAATAACGAAAGCGGTGTTAATACAACTACAACTATTGCAATAAATACATTAATAGATACCATAAATGCCAAAGTTCCTATAACGGTTATTATTCCCGTAAATAGCTGTGAAAATCCTTGTATAAGTCCGTCAGAAATCTGGTCTACATCATTTGTCACACGACTTATTAAGTCACCATGAGCATTAGTATCTATATAAGATAATGGAAAATTGTTATATTTTTCAAATACCTTTATACGCAAATCCTTAACTGTAGAATGAGTTATTATGTTAGTACATAAAGTCATCAGCCAGCGAAATAACGCTTCTAATCCTGCCACTATTCCCAATTTCACAATTATTAAATATATAGCTTCAAAATTTACACTTCCCTCACCCACTATATAATCAATACCTGCTCCAATAAGTATTGGTACATATAAACTAAGTACTACACTAAATACAGCAAATAAAAGTGCTAATATTAAATAAATTCTATAAGGTCTAGTAAGTTTAAGCAAACGCCTAAAAATATTTACTGCACTATTTCTATCTTTCATATCACTTACCAACCTCCTTTATTTCATTTTCACTAAGTTGTGACAAACAAATTTCACGATACACTTCGCAACTTTGAAATAAGTCATCATGTGTTCCTATACCCACTATACTGCCATCATCAATAACAAAAATCTTATCTGAATCTTTAATTACATTAGCTCGTTGAGAAATCATAATTACTGTCATATTTTCTGTATCTTCTTTAATAGCTTTTCTAAGTTTTGCGTCTGTTGTATAATCTAAGGCACTTGCACTGTCATCTAAAATAAGTATTTCAGGAGTGCCAATCAAAGCTCTTGCAATTGTTAGCCGCTGTCTTTGACCGCCAGAAAGGTTTTTCCCTCCCTGTAAAATCGTATGATTTAAACCTGCTTCTAATTTAGATACAAATTCTGATGCCTGTGCAGTCTTTAACGCTATCTCTATTTCTTCATCAGTCGCCTCTGGATTTCTCCACTTCATATTTTCTCTTATAGTTCCGCTAAACAGCACTGCTTGCTGTGGTACTATTCCAATTTTTTTTCTAAGCTGTGAAAAAGGATATTTTTTAACATTAATTCCATCTACCTCTACACTCCCAGAAATACAGTCATAAAATCGAGGAATAAGTTGTACTAATGTACTTTTTCCCGAACCAGTTCCACCTATAATACCTATAGTTTCACCTCTTAAAATTTCAAAATTTAATTTATCAAAAAAGTTTGCCTCATTCCCCTTATATTTAAAATCCACCTCCCTAAAAACTATATGAGCAGCACTTTTATCTTCTGCTTGTATTTTATTTCCGATATCTGTAACAGTTGCTTTTGTATCAAAAATTTCATTAATTCTCATAGAACTTGCCCAAGCTTTTGTAAATATTACAACAAGATTAGCAAGTACTATTAAGGCAAGTAATATCTGCATCATATAATTGCAAAGCGCAATCACCTCTCCCTGTGTTAAATTCCCATTATTAACCCTAATTCCCCCAAACCATATGATTGCAATAATCGATATATTGGTTACTGCTAAAGTAAAGGGATTTAATAATGCTGATAGCCTAGATACTCTAATAACAGTTTCTCTAAGTAACTCATTTGTATCTTCAAATCGTTTTTTCTCATACTCTTGCCTTGAAAATGCTCTTATAACTCTTACGCCTGCTAAATTTTCCCTAACAATAAGAGATACTTTATCTAATATTCTCTGAACTTTGGAATAAAAAGGCACTGATTTACTCATTATTACATAAAGAATTATTGTAATAATTATAGCTGCCGCTAAAAATATAACTGATAACTTCGCATCTAATCTCACTGCCATAATAGTAGCTCCCAGCACAAGCACTGGAACTCTAAATGCCAGTCTTATAAACATAGCTACTGATAATTGCACTTGATTTATATCATTATTAAGTCTTACTATTAAGGAGGGTGTACCTACTTCATCAATTTCAGTATGAGATAATGTATTAATGTGCTTAAATAATTCACGCCTTATAATAGTTCCTGTTCCTTGCGAGGCTCTTGAAGAAAAAAATTGACATGTAAGTGAAGATGCCAATCCCACTACACCAAGCAATATCAATAGTCCGCCTTGCTTTAAAATATAATTAGTATCTAAGTTCCCTATTCCTATGTCAATTATGTTGACCATTACAAGTGGCACTATTAACTCAAATATTGCTTCTATCATCTTAAATATCGGGCCTAAAATCACTTGTTTTTGGTATGCCTTTAAATATTTTGCTAATTTTAACATTATATTCTCCAAATCTTATTTTATACTTTTACTGATATAAATACTTTCTTTTTTACCTTGAATAGTTTTCAACATGTATAAATATATTAGTAACCACTTTTAACATTGTATTCTTCAATTCTTCTTTTTTATCTTTAATGATATAAACACTTTCTTTTTTACCTTGAGTAGTTTTCAACATGTATAAATGTATTAGTAATCACTTTTAACATTGTATTCTTCAATTCTTCTTTTTTATCTTTAATGATACAAGCACTTTCTTTTTTATCTTAAGTAATTTTTAAAATGTATAAATGTATTAGTAACCACTTTCAACATTGTATTCTTCTTTTTTATCTTTAATGATATAAGCACTTTCTTTTTTATCTTAAGTAATTTTTAAAATATATAAATGTATTAGTAACCACTTTCAATATTATATTCTTTAATTCTTATTTTTTATCTTTAATGATACAAGCACTTTCTTTTTTATCTTGAACAATTTCCAAAATATATTGGTAACTATTTAATAATCTATTTTTATTTTTCAAATACAGCTTTCACCTCATATACTTGTTTAAATCTCAATATTAAACACTTAACAATTTATTTTTACTCTTCTACACTCTATAATTGTATCAATAAATCTTCAAATTTAAAAGACATTTTAACAATTTTAGGTTATACATACCAAAAAGCCACAAGATTATTCTCCTGTGGCTTAATATAATTTTACTCATAACTAAAAACTTTTACTTTTATGTAACAATTTACCTGTTAAAGTAAATAAGTGCTATTCAACTTACTATAATACTATTTAATCAAGGAATGTTACTGCCTTATATGGCGTTCTATAGTATGCATTTGAAATAATAATACCTGTACGTTCTGTACTTGCATGAATAACCTGTCCATTACCAATATACATAGCAACATGATTGATTGTTCCGCCACTTGCGTATAAAATCAAATCTGCTGGGCGAACATCTGCAATCGCTATATCTCTTCCTCTTACAGCTTGATCTCTTGAACTTCTCCCTGTAGAAATTCCGAAATTAGCATATACACTGCTGGTAAAACCTGAACAATCTGCCCCATTTGTAAGACTTGTACCACCATATACATATGGATTTCCTAAAAATTGCTTAGCATATGCTATTATAGCATCTCTAGTTGCCGATGATACTTCTGAGCCGCCTGTAATTACTGCTGGAGGAGTATTTACATTTGTCTGTGATGTATTTGTATTATTTCTATTAGTATTAGCTGCACTTCCGGCAGCTTGTCTAGCTTTTTCTTTTTTCTTAGCTTCTTCTGCTCTGGCTATTGCCGCTTCTGCTGCCCTTCTACGATTCTCTGCTTCTTCTTCAGCCTTTTTCTTTTCTTCCATAGATATGGCTTTCTTAAACTCAACATTAACCTCTACAAATTCTGCTGAAACATATCCAATTAAATCTGTATCTACTTGAATTTTAACAAATAATCCATCTTCAGTTTCTTCAAGTACTGCATATTCTGAACCTTCTGCAAGTAATGTAAGTGTATCCTTTTCTTCAAATTTTTTTAAAGATTCCGCTGCCTCTTTACGTAATCTAAGCGTTGGTGTACCTACTACTGTAGCAACAACATCCCCAACTTCCTTCGCAATACGTTCTGCCTCTGTACCTGTTACGAAATATTCTGATTTAATATATCCATGCACACTTCCTGACTTTATCTCATACCAATCTCCGTCTTCACCTTCAACTGTACTTAATATGGTAGCCGCTGCATTATTATATACTTCACCAACTATCTCATCATCAGTGCTTGCTTCACTTCTGATATTTACATAATTATCTACTTTTGCAATAGCTACATTAGCATATGGAGAAACTGCTATAGCCTCTGCAATCTCCTCTATTTCAACTTTAGCTAAAAGTGCATTTGTATCCAAAAGCTGCTCAGATATAATCACTGATGCAGTCCTAGAATCTGGAACCGAGTATGCTCTTAATTCTACACTAGGATCCTCATAATTAGCATAAAACTTATCAAGTGCTACTGCTATACCCGCCATTGGAGTTTCTATGTTATTACCTACCGCAGCATGAACTTCTGTTGCTGAAAATAGTATTGGTAAAGAAACAGCTCCTGCTATAATGAACTTTACAAATGAATTCATAATATATGTTTGCCTCCATTTTCTCGTTAAAAAACTCTTAAATGTTACAATTTTGTTACATCTGTTGAATTAGTATACCAAATGTCCTTTCACTTGTCAATTAAAGTTGCAAAAATATACACCAAAAAATTAGTTTTTTTATCCAACTTTTTCGAGATTCTCTTTTCTTTTTCTGTTATTCTTCTACACTACAACACTTTTAAAAGATATATTTAATTCAAAAAAATCCTCTTTTCTTTTTCTGTTATCCATCTACTGTCATTTTTTCACTATTATTCTGCTATTTACATTATATAAGCTTCCATATTCACTAAATATAACATACTTCCGCCTTATTCTTTTTACACTTTTTATTAGTCCCCGTTTCAATATTACCCCAGTATAACATACTTCTTAAGTT
>JGI994J12354_10001158_pt1 | contig 26790 bp, 21 predicted proteins | sample IntmicLarv3ML3BL_FD_12354 | JGI IMG/M metagenome (IMG submission 12354)
GGGCATGGATGGAAAAACACGGCCATGAAGCCCAAGCCGATATCTGATTGACCGGATGAATATGGATATGACATCTCAACCCAGCCTTTTTGACCAATTGCAGCCGGAGCAAACCAGCAGTGACGAGGCACTGACACTTGCCGCTTTTGCTGAGCGCGCCTATTTGAACTATGCTATTTCTGTTGTCAAGGGACGCGCACTACCGGACGTCTGTGACGGGCAAAAGCCTGTCCAGCGACGCATTTTATATGCCATGAATGAGCTGGGACTGACAACCAGTGCAAAGCCACGAAAATCGGCCGCTGTAGTCGGCGATGTGCTTGGCAAACTGCATCCGCATGGCGATCAGTCTGTTTATGATGCACTGGTTCGCATGGCGCAGGATTTCTCCATGCGTTATCCGCTGATTGACGGACAGGGTAATTTCGGTTCCCGCGATGGTGATGGTGCTGCCGCCATGCGATATACCGAAGCCCGCCTGACACCGATTGCAGAATTGCTGCTTGAAGAAATTGATCTGGGAACGGTTGATTTTGTGCCCAACTATGATGGTTCATCGGAAGAACCGCGCATCCTGCCATCCCGTTTGCCACTGACACTGTTAAATGGCTCTTCCGGTATTGCTGTGGGTATGGCAACAGAAATTCCGCCGCACAATCTTTCTGAAATAGCTAGGGCCGCTGTCGCACTTATCCGCAACCCGAAAGCCACGCATGCCGAACTGATGGAAATCATTCCGGGGCCAGATTTTCCTGGCGGCGGACAGATCATTACGGCTCCGACACAAATTGCGGAAATGTACGAAAACGGTCGGGGCAGCCTCAAAGTCCGCGCCCGCTGGGAAGTGGAGGAACTAGCAAAAGGACAATGGCAGGTTGTGGTGAATGAACTGCCACCCGGCACCTCATCACAAAAGGTGCTGGAAGAAATTGAAGAAATGACCAACCCCAAGGTGCGACCGGGCAAAAAATCCCTATCAGCAGAACAGAATGCACTGCGTCAAACCACGCTAGGGATACTTGACAGCATTCGCGATGAATCCAGCCGGGACGCGCCGGTTCGTCTTGTATTTGAACCCCGTTCAAGGCGGCAGGATCCGGAAGAATTCATGCAGATGCTCCTGTCCCATACATCACTTGAGAGCAATGCCTCTCTTAATCTGGTGATGATTGGCCTGGATGGTCGCCCAAGACAGAAAGGACTGCGCGACATCCTGCAGGAATGGATAGACTTCCGTTTTGATACGGTCCGCCGCCGAACCGAATGGCGTCTGGCCCGGGTGGATGATCGCATTCATATTCTGGAAGGCCGTGAAATGGTGCTTCTGAACATCGACAAGGTTATCCATATCATTCGTGAATCAGATGAACCCAAACCAGCCCTGATCAAGGCTTTCAATCTTTCAGATCGCCAAGCCGACGATATTCTGGAAATCCGCCTGCGCCAACTCGCGCGTATGGAAAAGCTAAAAATCGAACAGGAACTGAATGCCTTACATGAGGAAAAAAACACACTGCATGATCTGTTGAATAATTCCGCCTCGATGAAAAGACGCGTCATACGGGAAATCGACGCTGACCAGAAAAAATTCGGTGATGCACGGCGTACGTTTATCGAAGAAGCCAAACGGGCCTTTATCGAGCAGAAAATCATTGACGAACCCGTTACCGTCATCATTTCGGAGAAAGGATGGGTACGCTGCCGCGCAGGGCACGGACACAATCGTTCCCAACTGAATTTCAAAGCGGGTGATACCTTATATGGCACATTTGAATGCCGCAGCACTGACCACCTTCTGGCTTTTGGCGCAACCGGTCGCATTTATTCTGTTGCCGTTCACCTGCTCCCGAATGCCCGAGGTGATGGCATGCCGATTACCACCTTCATTGAAGCTGCGCCAAATGACCCGATTGTGCACTACTTTGCCGGCCCCGCTGACACATCGCTTCTGATTGCGACCGGATCAGGATATGGCTTTGGCGCAAAGGTAGCAGATATGACAAGCCGAGTTCGCCAGGGCAAACTCTTTATCGGGCTTGAAAATGACGAACAACTACTTCAACCCACTCCTATTCGTGAAAAAGATGAATGGATCGCCTGCCTTTCCGGAACGAGGCGTTTCCTGATTTTTTCAGTAAAGGAGCTTCGTCATCTGTCCAGCGGTGGGCGCGGCGTTATCCTGATGGCCTTAGATCCGGAAGAAAAGCTTCTGGGGGCACTTTCTGCAGATGAGAAAGGATGTCTCGTCATCTGCCAGGCAAAAAACCAGACACGACATGAAATCCGAATATCCGGCAACGGCATTTCGACCTATTCCGGCAGGAGGGCACGGAAGGGACGTGTTATTGAATCACGCTTTACACCAGTCAACCTTGAGCCACTTCCGCTGGTTTCCGGCACGAATGTGCTGGGTGAAAAATAATTTTGCTGGGCCGAAAAAAACTGAGCTCCGGTTAAATGAACCGGAGCTCAGTTTTCTGCTTCAGGATGCTGGCTCAATTTCGGCGATCATTTCTATTTCAACACAGGCACCTGTTGGAATCTGCGCGACACCAAAAGCGGAACGGGCATGTCGTCCCTTCTGGCCAAAAACCTCCGCCAGCAGCTCTGATGCACCGTTGGCAACCAGATGATGCTCGGTAAAATCGCTTGTCGAATTCACCAAGCTAAGCACCTTTACAATCCGTCTGACACGATTAAGATTACCTCCGCACGCAGCCTGAAGCGTTGCCATCATGTCAATGGCAATATTCCGGGCAGCGATACGGCCCTCTTCAACAGAGATATTTTTGCCGAACTGTCCAACGTGAGGCTGACCATTCTTTTTGGCAATATGACCGGACAAATACACGGTATTGCCGGTCTGGACGTACATGACATAAGCCGCAACCGGTTCGGCAACTTCGGGCAATTCGATCTGCATGGCTTTCAGTTTTTCATAACAAGGCATTTTGCATTCCTGTTCAATATCATTTTTGAAAATACCGGCACAACACGACATCCTGAATTAAAAGTGATGCCAGTACAATACAGATTGTATATTCATTCGGAAAATAAAACCGGCATATGCCAGCAAAACCGGGTTTTCAAAAGCACCTCTTACGACCACAATCAACATGACCTCCCCCAAACAAAACCACTCACTCGACGAAATCAGCACCCCTATTGATGACCATTTTTATAAACTAGTTGAGAATGAACCTGTACGCTGCAGCCTTACCGAATATGCACAGAGCATGCAGATGGAATCTAACCGGATTATTGCTCAGAACCAGATAAATGAATTGCTTGTTTCAACCATATTTACAGGAATTGACCTTTCTTTCGGTTCAGGAGAAAAACGCCTGTTTGAAACTATAGTTTTTGGTATGGAAGGTGATATTCATCCGAAATGGGAGCATGCAACATACAATGACGCTATAGAAAAACACAATCAAATTGTAAAAATGATTGAAACTGAAAACATTAATTCATTAAAGCAGCAGATTCTGTCAAAAACGGATAAATAACCCTAGCTTTTCACCTAAAGTAATATGAATACACCCTGTATTGTTCTAGATACCAATGTCTGTCTGGATCTTTTTGTTTTTTATGACAGGCGATGCCGCGAACTGGCGCAAATGCTGAAAATGGAATCGATTCGTGCTGTGACGCGAAATGATTGTCGCGACGAATGGCTGCGTGTTCTCATGTATCCATCGCTTTCACTGGATGAGTCCACTCGCAAAAAATGCATAGCCGCATATGACGAGGTGATTTCATGTTGTGATTTTGAAAAAAAAGATTACACCTTTCTTCCTGTATGCCAGGACATGGATGATCAGAAATTTCTGGAACTGGCTTTTGATTCCAATGCCCATTTTCTGTTAACGAAAGACAAGGCGCTGTTAAAATTATCAGCAAAAATACGGAAATCATCATTTTTTCGCATTATGAAACCGGAATATTCAAATCTGATATTAGCAACCGCAAATCCGGATTAATAAAAAACAAAAAATACCATTTCCCTTGTCCCTTTTTTGCATTATTCTTACGCCATAAAATAAATTGTTTTTATAATTTATTTTTTATCACATTGTTATTCATATTAAAGATTAACTGCATTTTATTAATGGGATAAATATGTCAACATACAAACAGATACAGGATCAGATAAAGCAACTCCAGCAGAAAGCGGAAGAGTTGAGAAAAAAAGAACTGGGGAATGCAATCAACCAGATCAAATCCATTATGGCGGAGTTCAGCATTACTATTTCTGATCTAGGAATGGGAGCAAAAAAGAAAGGAACCCGCACAAGAGCACCACTGGCGCCAAAATATCGCAACCCGTCAACTGGTGAAACATGGTCAGGGCGCGGAAAAGCCCCGAAATGGATTGACCAGAAAAACAGGGAAAAATTTCTGATCAAATAAATATATCGCTTCCACAAAAAAGAACAATTGCCAAAAAGCCGTTGTTCTTTTTTATTTCCGCACAGCGGGTTTGACTCTGCATGAATCAAAACCTTTTATTCTGGATGACACCAGATTAATATAGCAGTGTTTTCTTACGCAGGATGCCAAGCCATGACCTCTCGAATGCAAAAAACGGTTTATCGCAAAAATTACACACCGCCTTCTTTTCTTGCCAGCACAGTTGACCTGACCTTTGACTTGGACCCGATACAAACGCGCGTAACAGCGAAAACAGAACTGATTCGCAATCCGGCTGCAAAAGGCACGGATATTGTTCTGCACGGAGAAGATCTGGAACTGACAGGTATTTCGTTAAATGGCCGTGTATTAAAACCGGGAGAATATACGCTGGAAGAGGGCATCCTGCGGATAAAAAAGGCACCGGAAATGGCGCAACTCGAAATAGAAACACTCATTCAACCGGAAAAAAACACCACGCTGATGGGGCTGTACATCTCGAACGGCAACTTCTTTACACAGTGTGAAGCTGAAGGCTTCCGAAAAATCACGTATTTCCCGGATCGCCCTGATGTGATGGCAAAGTATACGGTTACGCTGATCGCGGACAAAAAGCGATTTCCGGTTTTGCTGTCCAATGGCAATCTTGTTGAGGAAGGAATTCTTCCGCGCGGCAGGCATTATGCAAAATGGGAAGACCCGTTTAACAAGCCGTCTTATTTATTTGCGATTGTGGCAGGAAAACTAGTCTATCAGGAAGAGACTCTGATTCTCGCGTCCGGGCGAAAAGTCCTGCTTCAGATTTGGGTTGAAAAGGGCAACCTAGATAAAACCGCACATGCGATGGCATCGCTCATCCACAGCATCCGCTGGGATGAGGAACGGTATGGACTGGAACTGGATCTGGACCGCTTCATGATAGTTGCTGTTGGTGACTTTAATATGGGTGCCATGGAAAACAAAGGTCTGAACATCTTCAATACCCGCTATGTTCTTGCCAATCCCCGTATTGCGACTGATATGGATTATGCCAACATTGAATCAGTTGTCGGTCATGAGTATTTTCACAACTGGACAGGAAACCGCGTCACCTGCCGTGACTGGTTCCAGCTTTCGCTGAAAGAAGGCCTCACCGTATTCCGCGATCAGGAATTTTCGGCCGATCGAATCGGCACGGAAAGCGGGCGTGCTGTCAGACGGATTGAAGATGTCCGTACACTTCGTCAGCACCAGTTTCCTGAAGATGCCGGGGCAATGGCACACCCCGTGCGCCCGGATTCCTATCAGGAAATCAATAATTTTTATACCGTCACCATTTATGAAAAAGGCGCTGAAGTTGTCCGGATGTACCAGACCCTTTTAGGAAAGGATGGGTTCAGAAAAGGAATGGACCTGTATTTCCGGCGTCATGACGGGCAGGCCATCACATGCAATGATTTTCTTGCCGCCATGTCAGATGCCAACAACCGAGATCTAACACAATTCGAAAACTGGTACAGCCAAGCAGGAACACCACGGATCCGTCTGCGTTCCAGATACAACCGGAAAAACCGCTCTCTCACACTGTCATTTTCCCAATCCTGTCCGCCAACACCAGGACAAGGCAGGAAGCATCCCTTCCTCATTCCGTTTGCCTTTGGCCTGCTTGACGCAAAAGGAAACGGCATGAAAATTGAAAGCAGCGATACCGTTCTTTCAAAAAATCCGGGTGATGTCGCACCGGGAACAGCATTACTAGAACTGACCAGAAAATCACAGACGGTCACCCTGACAGACATTCCCGAAAAACCGGTTATTTCCGCCCTGCGCAATTTTTCTGCACCAGTCATTCTCGAATATGAACAGTCAGATGAGGAGCTGGCACTTTTACTCTCAAAAGACCCTGATTCCTTTAACCGGTGGGAAGCCGGACAACGTCTGGCATTGCGGCATTTGCTGTTGCTGACGCACGCCATCAAAACTGGAGCGACTCCCGCACTTTCTTCAACCGTTATTGAGGCATTTCGTTCCGTTCTTGTTGATAACACACTAGATCCGGCCTTCCGCGCCCTTGCCTTAACGCTTCCATCCGAAACCATCATTGCTGAAGAAATGGAGGAAATTGACCCGCAGGCGATCCGGCAGGCTCGATGTTTCATGCTGCAAACGCTTTCCCAGTCCATGCAAAAAGAATGGCTCGATACCTATGGGAAAATCCAGATAAAAGAGGCCTACACCCCGACACCGGAAGAGACGGGCAAACGCAGCCTGAAAAATCTTGCACTTTCTTTTCTGGTAGAACTTGATGACAAACAACTGACCCAACTCGCCGTTACCCAATATGACAAGGCAGACAACATGACTGACCGGCTGGCGGCATTGACCACACTTGCCCATGCAGGTAACCGCACATCAAAAGCACCCGCCAGACGCTGCCTGCAACATTTTTACCGTGAATTCCGATCAGAAGCACTGGTTATCGACAAGTGGTTTGCCCTGCAGGCGACATCACCGGAAAACAATGTTTCGGCAATCCGAAAACTGACGGAGCATTCGGCATTTACCCTAAAAAACCCAAATCGCGCCCGAAGCCTGATTTTTGGTTTTTGTCTGAACAATATGGCACAATTTCATACAAAAGATGGACATGGCTATGATTTCTGGGCAGAAAATGTTCTGGAACTTGACCGCATTAATCCACAGATAGCGGCGAGACTTTCGCGTACACTCACTCAGTACAACCGTTACACCCCAGAGTTGAAAAAACGAGCAAGAAAGACACTGAAACATATTGCATCCCACAATTTATCCCGGGATACCAGCGAAATCATTAACAAGATACTGGCAACCTGACAGGACGTAAATCATGAAAAAAAGACGCATCAGTCTGACACAGCATTTAATTGAAGAGCACCGCATTGCCAATAATATTCCGGAAGAGTTAAGGCTGCTCCTTGAGGTGGTGGGCCGCGCCTGCAAGACCATCAGTCATGCAGTGGGAAAAGGCGCGCTAGGTGATATTCTCGGCGACACCCAAACTGAAAATGTTCAGGGTGAAATACAGAAAAAACTGGATGTACTGTCAAACCGGATTCTGCTTGAATCTAATGAATGGGGCGGCTATCTCGGTGCAATGGCTTCCGAAGAAATGGAAACCATTCACCAGATATCCAATGATTATCCGAAAGGGAAATACCTGCTTCTTTTCGATCCACTGGATGGCTCAAGCAATATTGATGTCAATGTTTCCATTGGTACGATTTTTTCTGTACTGCGAGCACCGGAAACCAATGAAAAACCCTGTGAAAACGATTTTCTGCAGCCTGGTCATCAGCAGGTAGCTGCAGGCTATGCCCTTTATGGCCCGCAGACCCTTCTTGTTCTTACAACTGGCAGGGGTGTTAACTGCTTTACCCTTGACAGAGAAATGGGATCATGGGTTCTGACACAGCGCAACATACAGATCCCAGCTGATACCAGTGAATATGCGATCAATTCTTCCAACACCCGTTTCTGGTACCCGCAGGTACAGCAGTATGTACGGGAAATGCAGCAAGGCGCTGACGGGCCGAGGAAGAAAAATTTCAATATGCGCTGGGTTGCATCCATGGTTGCTGATACACACCGCATACTCAATCGTGGCGGCATTTTCATGTATCCGGCCGATACCAGAAACCCTGACCAACCTGGCAGAATCCGTCTGCTTTACGAAGCCAATCCGATGGCCTTTATTGTTGAACAGGCAGGGGGCGCTGCCACAAATGGCGATCAGCGCATGCTGGACATCCGACCTGAAAAGCTGCATCAGCGTGTACCAGTTTTTCTGGGGTCAAAAAATGAGGTGGAACGGATAACACACTACCATCGTGACAATTGATAATTTTCAGTATAAAAAATGCAATATGTCACTAAAAAACGCTAGAATTTCAGGTTTGACAGTGTCTTGCTTTCAAAAGCAAAGTGACGAAAAAACGGAAGCGAAAAAATGAGTACGATCACATTTCAGCAGGTCATCCTGACTCTCCAGCAGTACTGGAATGAGCAGGGTTGCGCTCTTTTACAACCCTACGACATGGAAGTTGGCGCAGGCACTTCGCATCCGGGCACTTTTTTACAGGCTATCGGCCCGGAACCTTGGCGCGCGGCCTATGTACAGCCATCCCGCCGCCCAAAAGATGGTCGTTATGGTGAAAATCCAAACCGGATGCAGCACTATTATCAGTATCAGGTTGTTTTAAAGCCGGCTCCGGAAAATATTCTGGATATTTACCTTGGCTCCCTTGTTGCGCTGGGACTGGACTTGAAGCAGAACGACGTCCGCTTTGTCGAGGATGATTGGGAAAATCCGACGCTGGGCGCATGGGGGCTTGGTTGGGAAGTATGGTTAAATGGTATGGAAATTACCCAGTTTACCTATTTTCAGCAAGTGGGTGGACTGGACTGCAAACCCATTCTGGGCGAAATTACTTACGGTCTTGAGCGACTGGCCATGTATCTGCAAGGCGTTGAGAATGTCTATGACCTGATTTGGACCGAATGGCAGGATCAGGGGGTCCAGAGATATCTTACATATGGTGATGTGTTTCATCAGAATGAGGTAGAACAATCCGCCTATAACTTTGAAAGTGCCAACACCAAACTCCTCTTTTCACAGTTTGCAAACTATGAAGCAGAAGCAAAACGCCTGACTGAGAGTGAATTGATCCTGCCTGCTTATGAAATGATTCTGAAAGCAGCACATACTTTTAACATGNTGGATGCACGAGGCGCCCTGTCNGTAACGGAAAGGGCCGCCTATATCGGGCGCATTCGCAACCTCTCCCGCCTTGTCGCACAGGGCTACTATGTGTCACGCGAAAAACTGGGTTTCCCAAGACTGGGGGACACGAGGATGGTCGCCTGAACAACAAACTGAATGAATAAAGATGAATTTATCTGCCATCGGCAGCAAGAAAGTCACAGATCATGAACCAAACTCTGCTTGTCGAGCTACTTACCGAAGAACTGCCTCCCAAAGCGCTTGCAAAGCTTGCTGACGCATTTGCCAGCACGATTGAGGAAAACCTGAGGCAGGAGGGATTTCTTGCAGCAGAATCCAGGAAAACCATTTTCGCCACTCCCAGACGGCTGGCAGTCATGATCAGCAACGTATCGGATACCTCACCGGATAAACCGATTCGCCTGAAAGTGCTGCCGGTATCCGTTGCACTTGATGCAGATGGCAATCCGACAACACCTCTCAGAAAAAAACTCGCCTCACTCGGATTTCCGGATATTGGTATCAATGATATGGAAAAGGCCATGGATGGCAAAACAGAGAGCTTTTTCTATACCTATACTGCGCAGGGTTTCGCGCTAGTAACAGGTTTGCAAGCAGCACTTGAAAAAGCCATCAGGAACATCCCAATTCCAAAAATGATGACATATCAGCGACCGGATGGTGAAACGGTTGAGTTCGTCCGACCGGCACATGGTCTTTTGGCTCTCCACGGAAAAGAGGTTGTCCCCCTTGCCATACTGGGACTGTCAGCCGGACGAACCACGCAAGGGCACCGCTTCCTCACAACGGACGCGATTGTCATACCGGAAGCCGAGGCCTATGAAGCCACACTTGAAGCTGAAGGTAAGATCATTGCTGGACTGGATACCCGCAAAAACAAAATTCGTGCTGTACTGCATGACAAGGCTCAGGGCGATCAGATCCTGATGCCGAATTCGCTTCTGGATGAAGTAACTGCTCTGGTTGAATGGCCCGTTGTTTATGAATGCCATTTCGAACAGGCCTTTTTAGATGTTCCCCAGGAATGCCTGATTCTGACCATGCAGACGAACCAGAAATATTTTGCCCTGACGGATTCTGCCGGGCGTCTTCGCCACCGTTTCCTGATCGTTTCCAACATGGAAACCAGTAACCCGCAGCGCATTATCAGCGGAAACGAAAGGGTTATTCGCCCACGTCTTTCCGATGCACAGTTTTTTTTCGAGCAGGACAAGAAAAAGAAGCTGGAAGATCGCCTGCCAGGTCTGGTCAATGTGGTTTATCACAACAGGTTGGGCACACTGGCACAACGCATGGCACGTGTACGCATTCTCGCTGCTGCGATCGCGGAAAAAATGAATATCGACAAAGCACTGGTTGAGCGCGGCGCACTTCTAGCAAAAGCAGACCTGTTAACGGAAATGGTAGGAGAATTCCCTGAACTGCAAGGCATCATGGGAACCTATTACGCCCGGCATGACGGCGAACCGGAAGAAGTGGCCATGGCGGCAACCGAACACTATCTTCCCCGTTTCGCCGGAGATGTCCTGCCAGGCACACCAACCGGCACAGCAATCGCCCTAGCGGATAAGCTGGAAACTATTGCTGGTATTTGGGGAATTGGTCTTCAGCCCACGGGAGATCGTGATCCATTCGCTTTGCGCCGGCATGCGTTAGGTATTTTGCGCATCCTGATCGAGAAAAAGCTGCCTCTTTCCCTTCGCACACTGCTTTCTTCCGCTGTCAACATTCTTGCTTCCAATGCCAGTTTCAAGGACCCAACCGCCGAACTGATTCCCTTCATCATGGATCGCCTGAGAGGACTGTTGAGAGATCGGGGGCACACATCGGATGAAATAGAGGCGGTTCTTGCACAGAATCCGGATCGTTTTGACAATATCCTTGACCGACTGGATGCGGTAAAAGCCTTTGCAGCCCTTCCTGAAGCGGAATCGCTGGCTGCCGCCAACAAACGAATTACCAACATCTTGAAAAAATCTGAGATCAGGGCAGGTATGGTACAAACTGACCTGCTGCAGGAAGTGACTGAGCAAAAGCTGTATGCCTCCATGAATACGGTCAAGCCGGAAGCCAATCAGATGTTCACGCAGGGTGACTACACCGGAACCCTGAAAGTGCTTGCACAACTTCGGGATGATGTGGATGCTTTCTTTACCCATGTTATGGTTATGGCGGACGATCAGAAATTACGAAATAACCGGATTGCGCTGCTGACCGAACTGCATGTCATGATGAATCAGGTAGCCGACATATCCAAGCTTGCAGCATGATCAGGAGAAGCCAACCATGAAGCTCATTATTCTGGATCGTGACGGCGTCATCAATCAGGATTCTGATTCATTCATCAAATCACCACAGGAATGGGAGCCTATTCCCGGTTCTCTTGAGGCCATCGCACGTCTGTGCAGAGCCGGATACAGGGTCGTCGTTGCGACAAACCAGTCTGGAGTCGGGCGTGGACTTTTTGATATTATTACGTTAAATGCTATTCACCAAAAAATGCATGCTGCTGTCAGGGCTGCGGGGGGCATTATCGACTCCATCTTTTTCTGTCCCCATACTGTCGGCGACAATTGTGACTGCCGCAAACCACGACAGGGCATGTTTAACGCTATCGCAAAACGCTATGACATTTCGCTTGATGGTATCCCATCAGTTGGCGACTCCCTTCGTGATCTGCAAGCCGGATTTCTTGCAGGTTGCCAGCCCATTTTGGTTATGACGGGGAAAGGACCCTTGACCCGTGAAAATGGCGGACTCCCTCCTGAAACAACCCTGTTCGAGAATCTTGCCGCCGTAGTCAGTCACCTGCTGGAAAAGGAATTAGAAAGTACGCCTGAAAGAACCGACAAAAACGTAAAGGTATAAACAGATTCTTCCATACGACCTATAATAGTATCGTTGCACCGTGTATTCTCGGAGATGTTATTTTGTCAAAAAAACTGCTTTTTTTTCGCTCATTCCTGTTTTTATCCATCCTGTCCTTTTTTACATTCATATGGGCAAGTATTTGCCTGCTGACTTTTTTTCTACCGTACCGGATACGATTTAATCTAGCAATCTGCTGGAACAAAACCATCATCTGGCTTGCAAAAAGCATCTGCAGCATTCAGTATCAGATATCAGGTTATGAAAATCTGCCGGATGAACCAATTATTCTCCTGAGCAAACACCAGTCAGCTTGGGAAACGATTTTCCTTTTGTACGCCATGCGAAGGCCTGTTGTCTTCGTCATGAAAAAAGAACTGCTGCGTATTCCTTTTTTCGGGTGGACGCTGGCACTTTTGCGCATGATTCCGATTGACCGAACTCATGGTACGCAAGCCTTCCGCAAAGTCATTGAAAAAGGAAAGGAACGACTCAAACAGGGTCTATGGATTACGATATTTCCGGAAGGCACACGCACTGCTGTCGGTGAAAAAATAAAGTACAGAAACAGCGGCACACGTCTGGCTGTTGAAACCCGGACAAAAGTGGTACCTGTCGCACTTAATTCAGGAGAATGCTGGCCACGTAACTCCTTTGTCAAAAAACCAGGAACCATCACCGTTTCAATCGGCAGTCCCATTTCTCCTGAAGGACACACGCCGGACAGCATGATGTCTGAAGTGGAAGCCTGGATTGAATCAGAGATGCATCGTATTTCACCCCACATTTATCAGACCCCAAACCCTGTATGGGAAGACAAGAAGTAGTGCCAAATGCTCTACCGTTGCAACTGGATCTGTTCGCATCAGATACCATGCAAATCGGGTTGTCTCCTTATGGCAATCCAGCAAAAGAGGCGGTGCCTGAAAAAGAACAGGAAAATCCAAAGTCATCCCTAAAAAAACGTGCTATCACATTTGATGGAGTCCGGATTGAATATGAATTCCGCCGTTCAAAGAGGCGGAGCATTGGCTTTCTGATTAACGAAAACGGCCTGCGTGTTACAGCGCCAAGATGGGCAACCCTTAAATCAGTTGAAGAAGCGATCAAGGAAAAAAGACCCTGGATAACAGACAAACTCCTGCATTTTTTCCATCAGCATCAAAAACGGCAGGAAACACCCTTTCGGTTGATGGAAGGAGCTACTCTCCCCTATCTTGGCAGCAAATTTATCCTGCGCCTTCAAAATGGGCCAACAGATGACATTTTCCTGAACGAAACAACTAGGGAGTTGATTGTGACATCAGCCAATATCGAGACGCCATCAGTTGTTGAAAACAACCTGAGAATCTGGCTCCAGAAAAAGGCTGAACAGATTTTTGCGAAACGCATGCCAATTTATGCCTCCCTGCTTGGCGTAAGCTATCGCTCTTTTTCGCTTTCCTCTGCCAAGCAGCGATGGGGATCATGCTCTGTTTCCGGCAACATTCGCCTGAACTGGCGCCTCATTTATCTTCCTCTCTCCCTGATTGATTATGTCATTGCCCATGAACTGGCTCACTTACATCAAATGAATCACAGTAAACGATTTTGGGAAATCGTGTCGCAGGTATACCCTGATTACAAAACCGCAAGAAAACAGCTAGGCCAAGAAAACAGCCCGATACTCTCACTACTGTGATTGTTAGTGCAAAAACCGACCTTCGCCCGTTTTTTACCCGTCGTTCAATCATATCCGTTTAAAATACATAGCGAAGCAGGTATGATGTTTATATAAACATCTCGTCTTCAGAGATACCATTCCATATGTATTCCCGAAACAGAAAAAATAAACCGCGCTACCTATTATGATTCGCAGAAAAATTCTTGAGGATATTGGCATTGACATCCCAGATGATGCCAGTCGTTTTTTCACCCAAAATTCGACCATTGTTTTTATTATTCCGTCCATTGAGGAATATGGAAGCAGCATTGTTTTCAATGAGGAAGAAATTGAAGCCGATCTGACTGAAAAACAGATTGAATCCCTTAAAACCGCAAACTGTTATGGCGATACCGGCTGGAGCATTATCTGAGGCTGCTCTGATATTTCCTTCACAAGGGTCGATCTGAAATAACAGTTTTACGGTTTCTGTTCTTTTTAAAAAATGCGGAAGACCTGTTTTCTGCGTTTTACCTTCTTCCAGAAACCGTAGCAGCATTTCAAGGCACAGATAAACCGCGTATACTGACATCAGATAGACTGAACCGGTCAGTAACATATCCTTAACGCAAATCCGGCTGAACGATGTTCATGCCATTTTATGAAATAACATTATGCATGACGGTGTCATAAATTTTATTCAGGATCTGGCTGTCATTATGCTGATCGCCGGTGTTGTAACTGTTCTGTTTCACCGCCTGAAACAGCCGGTTGTACTGGGATATATCGTTGCTGGCATTCTGATCGGCCCACATACCCCACCGTTTGAACTGATCAAGGATGAACATACCATCAAGGTTTTGGCCGAACTGGGTGTCATCTTCCTGATGTTTTCGCTTGGACTGGAATTTTCACTTAAAAAGCTGGTCAAGGTTGGCGCAACTGCATTTATTGCCGCAACACTCGAAATTGTCCTAATGGTCTGGCTTGGCTATCAAATAGGTCTGTGGCTTGGCTGGACAAACAATCTGGATGCTCTGTTCCTGGGTGCCTTGCTAGCCATTTCCTCAACAACCATCATTATCAAGGCCTTAAATGACCTAAAAATGAAAAATGACCGGTTTGCCCAACTCATTTTCGGAGTACTGATCGTTGAAGATATTTTGGGAATTGGCCTGATTGCCTTGCTCTCAGGTATTGCCATTTCCGGAACGGTCAGCAGCAGTGAAGTATTTATCACTGTAGGCAAATTATCTCTTTTCATGATTGTTGCCCTTGTTTCCGGAATTCTTCTTGTTCCCCGTATTCTGGCCTATGTTGCAAAATTCAACAGTGATGAAATGCTGTTGGTTACGGTTTTGGGACTTTGCTTTGGTTTCTGCCTGCTTGTTGTCAAACTGGAATACAGCATGGTACTTGGAGCCTTCCTGATTGGCGCAATTATGGCAGAAGCGCGGGAACTGATGAAAATTGAGCGACTCATTGAACCCATCCGGGACATGTTCAGTGCCATTTTCTTTGTTGCAATCGGCCTACTGTTGGACCCGCGTGTAATGCTAGAATATGCCTTCCCCATCGTCATCATTTCGATTATCGTCATTGTAGGCAAGGTCTTCAGTTGCGCGATTGGTGCCATGATTGCGGGAAATGACGGCAAAACCTCACTTAAAGTTGGCATGGGACTGGCTCAGATTGGTGAATTTTCATTCATCATCGCTTCTCTTGGCATGTCTTACAAAGTCGTCAGTGACTTCCTGTATCCGATTGCCGTAGCAGTTTCTGCCATTACAACACTGACAACACCTTATCTGATCAAGGCATCAGATCCGCTTGCCCGTGTTCTTGGTCGCATCACACCGGGACCACTTTCCCGTATGGTCAACCTGTATCAGGACTGGCTAGGTCAGCTTCAACCACAGGGTGACAATGCCATTTTGGCAAATATGATTCAGCGCATTATCATCCAGATTGTCATCAACATGGCCATTGTGATCGCCATTTTTCTTGGCAGCACTTACATTGCCCACTTTACGGGTTCCTGGCTTGAATACTGGATAAAAGATGTTGACTACCAGAAGTCCATCATATGGGGTACAACGCTACTACTGTCGCTTCCGTTTCTGATTGCGGCCTACCGTAAATTCAAGGCACTTTCCATGCTTCTGGCTGAAATGAGCGTCAGGGAAAGTGTTACTGGTCGCTATACACAGAAGGTACGACGCGTTATCAGCGAAATTATCCCTCTCCTGTTTCTGACAGCAACCATGTTTACACTTGCGGTACTCAGTGCCGGTATTTTGCCAAAGGGTCTCTCTTTATTGCTGGTTATTGCAGTCATTTTTGCAATTATTATTGTATTGAGGCAATGGTTTATCCGCATTCATTCACGACTGCAAATTGCCCTTTATGAAACCATGGATCACGGCAATGATGAGGGACACCACTGACACACGACACCTTTGCAGACCATTCGGGCTGTTTTTATTTCACTAAGACGGAAACGTGCTTTTCGGTTATTTCAGACTGACCACTTGACGGGTTTGCCATGTTACAGAACCAACTCAAAATATCTGTTGCCCGTGCGGCACTCGCGTATATACCCAAGGGAAAAATCATTGGTGTCGGTACAGGGTCGACAACCAATTTTTTTATTGATGAACTGGCCGCAATCAAGGATGAAATAGAAGGTACCGTAGCCTCTTCTGAAGCCACTGCAACGCGGTTGCGCTCACACAACATCAGAGTACTTGATCTAAATGCGGTTTCGTCCATACCTGTTTATGTTGATGGTGCTGATGAAATCACTGGCGAAGGAGCCATGATCAAGGGCGGTGGTGGTGCACTCACCCGTGAAAAAATTATTGCATCGGCAGCGGGAAAATTCATCTGTATCGCAGATGAATCCAAACTGGTCACGGTTTTGGGCGCATTTCCTCTTCCGGTTGAAGTTATCCCAATGGCGCATGCACTTGTTGCGGGGAAACTGGATGCGATTGGCGGAAAAGCAGAATTGCGGATAAAAGAAAATCAGCCATACAGGACAGATAACGGTAATTTCATACTGGATATCAGGCAAATGCAGATCACGGATCCCGTTGCGCTGGAAAATGAAATTAACAACATGCCAGGGGTTGTCACCGTTGGGCTTTTTGCAAAACGTGCAGCAAATGTCTGTCTTCTTGGTACATCAAACGGCGTCCGAACCATGACATTCTAGTACCTGCACCAATAATCCAAACATGGTCATGTTTTGCAACACCTTGTTAAATCACTATAATTTCAGTGCAAAAAATGTAACTTCACTTGACTGGATAAGATGCTTTTTCGTAAACTCTCGGATTAATCTGACTTCACACAGCTGAAACAAAAAAATATGGTATATCGACACGGCTTCAAGGTTTTCGCAGCTATCTTTACCGCAACGATTTCACTAGCAGTGCCGGACATCTCTCTGGCAGGAGATATATCCCTCCCCAGATACAGCAAAGACGCCCAACTCGCAGCATTTCATTCCTCTCTCAACACCAGTCTTTCGCGACTTGAGGTGATTGATGATGATCCGGTAACAGAAGTCCTTTCCATGTATGAGGTTGATGTCTGGGATCGGATCCGGAAGGGGTTTGCTATTCCCGACCTGGAAAATCCGCTTGTTGAAAACCACGAAAACTATTACCTCAAAAATGCAGCCTATTTCGAACGGACAACCGTTCGGGCGTCTCGTTATCTTTTCCATATTGTCCAGGAACTGGAAAAGCGGGGTATGCCAACTGAGCTAGCACTGCTTCCTTTTATCGAGTCCGCTTTCAATCCACATGCGCGCTCTTCAGCTAAAGCGGAAGGCATGTGGCAGTTCATTCCGAGCACTGGCCTGCACTATGATCTGGCCCAATCTGTTTTCAGGGATGATCGCCGTTGCATTCTTTCTTCCACCGAAGCCGCTCTGAACTACCTTCAGAATCTATACAACATGTTTGGCGACTGGCACCTTGCACTGGCCTCATATAACTGGGGAGAGGGGGCTGTGGGACGTGCGGTCAAAAGAAACCAGGCGGCAAACCTGCCTACCGATTTTAACGGCATCTCAACACGCATGCCAGCAGAAACCCGTAATTATGTTCCCAAGCTTCAGGCTGTAAAAAACCTGATTGCCCATCCAGACAAATATGATATTCGTTTACCTGCAATCGAAAATCAGCCCTACTTTGTCAAAATCGGAAAAACGCGTGACATTGACGTCAATGTTGCTGCTAAGCTGGCTGAATTGTCCATTGATGATTTTCGAGCGCTGAATCCGCAATTCGGTCAGTATGTTATTACCGGAGGCTCGGATGTCAACCTTCTTCTTCCCAAGGAGAATGCCGAAAAATTTAAAGAGAATCTGGCGAAATGGAAGCAGCCCCTTTCCTCCTGGACTGCATACCAAGTGACAGAAACACGTGAATCGGTTGAATCTATCGCGGAAAAATATAACACGACCCCGGATGTTATTCGTCTGGCTAACCACATTCCCTCCCGGATGATCCTGAAATTTGGTTCAACTGTTCTGGTCCCCAAACTGGCGTCCAGCAGCAGCAAAATCGAAAAAGACATCTCCCCGGAAGTGGCAGCCACAGGAAAAATCGCGCTGGAGCGCATTGGCGCACCAACCCGTATTGTCAAGGTTACTGTCAGAAAACAGGATGATCTTGCTTCAATTGCTAAGCGCTATAAAACCAGCGTAAGTGACATCAAGTCATGGAACAAACTGGCCAGCAACCGGGTTGCTTCTGGCACTATTTTGAGTGTGCATGTACCAGTGAGTGCGGCACCAGCAAAAAAAGCCAGCACGGCAAAATCACGTCCTGCCACACGCAAACAAAAAACGGTAAAAACAGCAACCAAAAAATCCAGCCGAAAACAAACCGTTGCAACGCAATCTGCGAAACGGAAATCCGGCTGAAGAATGTGTGAGGTTCAGGCTTCGTCATTAAAAAACAACAATAGCAAAATAAAAAGTTGCTGCAATTGTGACGACAGCCTACAATTTCACGATAGATTTCATCCCTGCTCTTTTTGATCAATGTCGATGAAACGTTTTTAAAGAGGATATTCTGTTCCTCCCGTTTCACGACAGAATATGCGACCTTTTTTTTGGAGTCATGAATGGGTTTTTTGCAAGGTAAAAAAATTCTGATTACCGGTTTACTTTCAAACCGGTCCATTGCACATGGTATTGCTGAAGCCTGCCATCGTGAAGGAGCCGAACTGGCATTCACGTATGTCGGAGACCGATTCAGGGATCGTATTACGGAGTTTGCTAAAGAATTCGGTAGCTCGATGGTTTACGAATGCGATGTAACTAGCGATGAACAAATCGAAAATGTTTTTGCTGAAATCGGCAAATCATGGGAGCAGCTTGATGGCCTTGTCCACGCTATTGCATTTGCACCTCGTGAAGCCATTGCTGGCGATTTTTTTGACGGATTTTCGCGTGAAGCATTCCGGGTGGCACATGATGTTTCGGCCTACAGTTTCCCTGCTATGGTAAAGGCGGCAAAACCTCTTTTCAAGCCAGGCTCTTCGGCACTTACCCTGACCTACTTGGGTGCAAACCGCGCCATTCCCTATTACAACACCATGGGGCTGGCAAAAGCGTCTCTGGAAGCAACTGTTCGCTATATGGCTGACTCTCTGGGTAAACACGGCATTCGCATCAATGGGGTTTCAGCAGGCCCAATCAGAACGATTGCCTCCAGCGGTATCAAGGATTTCAATTTACTTTTGAATTTTGTTGAGGGACATGCTCCGCTTCGCCGTAATGTGACCATTGAGGAAGTCGGTAATGTTGCAGCTTTTATGCTCTCAGATTTGGCATCAGGTATCACAGGAGAAATTACCTATGTCGATGGCGGTTTTAATTTTGTCATGGGACTCAACCCGGACGTCGATGGGCCGGCACAGTAACTGATCCAACCAGTATCCGGGCATGCTAAAACAGCCTGCCCGGTTTTTTTGTGCATATTTTTCATAAATAGATTACAATGTGAATCTGTTTTTGTTTTTTATCAAAATAAAAACATTGGATTACAGCATTACCAGCCTTGATATTCATTCTGAATACTCTGTAAAGAGCCTCACCGCCCCGTTTGCCTAGAGCATTATCCCGGCGCAAAGCTTTTGTGCCGAAATACCTGTATCAAGTCATTTCGCCGCCTGATGTGCTGTCTCAATATGTTGCTTCGTCAGAAGCGTTTACTCACATGAAAGCAATAAATGACATTTGAAAAACTGGGATTGCATCCTGCAATCCTGAAAGCTCTGGCTGATGCCGGCTACGAAAAACCAACTCCCGTACAGGAGCAAGCCATACCAGCCATCCTGAATAATAGCGATCTTCTTGTTTCTTCAAAAACAGGCTCAGGAAAAACAGCCGCTTTCATGCTGCCGGTACTGCACCGTTTTGCCCTGACGCCGGGAGCCGAAAGAAAAAACAGAACACAAAAACAAGAACGCCAAGCGGCTCGCTCCAAAGGCAGTGCTTTCCGTTTCCAACCAGCAGCACCCCGAATGCTGGTTCTTACACCAACGCGTGAACTGGCACTTCAGATCACATCTGCAACAGCACAATATGCAAAATATCTGGAACACATTCGCACCGTTGCCATTCTGGGTGGCATGCCCTATGCGAAGCAAATGCAGCTTCTAGCAAAAAATCCGGATATTCTTGTTGCCACGCCAGGCCGCCTGATCGATCATTTACAATCCGGAAAAATCGATCTTTCAGAATTGCAGACGCTGATTCTTGACGAAGCAGACCGGATGCTGGATATGGGATTTATCGAGGATATCGAAACCATTGTTGATGCGACGCCTGAAAATCGCCAGACCCTGCTTTTTTCTGCCACGCTGGATGGTGTTGTTGGAAAAATGGCAAAGCAGATTACACAGTCACCCCAAATGATCCAGATTGCCAGTGCAACGACCAAACATGAAAACATCATGCAAACCCTGCATTTTGTTGATGATCTGACCCACAAAAACCGGATTCTGGATTATCTGCTGCGGGATCATGCCCTCGATCAGGCATTGGTATTCACCGCAACGAAACGGGATGCCGATTCGGTTGCCGACCGCCTGAATATTGCCGGATTTTCGGCAGCGGCCCTTCATGGTGACATGCATCAGGGAGCACGTAACCGCACACTCGACAGCCTTCGTCGGGGACGCGTCAAAATACTGGTCGCGACAGATGTCGCCGCACGAGGCATTGATATCCCAACCATTACCCATGTATTTAACTACGATCTGCCCAAATTCCCCGAAGATTACGTGCATCGTATTGGCAGAACTGGTCGTGCAGGCAAAAACGGTATTGCCGTGTCACTGGTCAATCACGCTGAAAACAAAAACGTCAAACGAATAGAGCGTTTCATGCGACAGGTCATCCCCATCAATGTGATAGAGGGATTTGAACCAAAAAACACTTCCGCAGAGAACACACCAAAACGAAAAAACGGAAAAACGGCATTCGGTAAAAACCGTTCTCAGGCAAAAACCACGCAACGCAGTTTTATGACGGATTCTTCTTTTTCCGAACGGAAAAGAAGCAAAAACCGGACTAAATCAGCCAGCAACAAAAGTGCGTCATCTCAAAAATTTCACTGATATCACTGCATGGCAGAAACATAAAAAACCGGCAACATGGATTTGCCGGTTTTTTATGAATATAACACTACTTTTCCTTTATCTCCTCAAGCCGCTGGCTTTGCCATTCGCGCTCTCTGGCATCAATTATCGAATGATCGTAAAAAGTCACATCCGGAGCCTGCCTCGCCAGAGACAACTGTTCCAGAGCGGCAGACAGGCCACCGGACAAACCGTAAGACTCGGCAAGTTCAATATGCATCAGAGCAACCTTTCCCTGAGCACCGTACACCTTGGCCAACATGCCGTGAATCATGGCATCACCACGATATAGTTGTGCCTGCGTTCGGAGGTAATTCGCCGCTTTCTCATAATTTCCTGCATGATACAGTGCCCCAGCATATCGGTGCGATAATGCTCTTGATGCAGGGAAACGCGACAACGCTGCCAACGCCTCCTTTGCCGCGTCCGCTGGCTGGCTGGCGGCAATTTTAATATCAATGGCGGTGCTGGTCAGTGCCAGACTACCCTTTACTGCTTTTTCCCCCAGCAGCTTTTTTGATTCCAGCAAAAAAGACGCAGCTTGATCCGTGTCGTTTCCCTTCAAGGCAAGCAAAGCCTGTCCATAATATCCGGCGGAAGAAGAAAAGCGCCCCCCTGTTTTTATCATTTCCCGAAAACTGGCTGCAGCTGTTTCCAACCCCTGTGTACTGCCATCCTGCAGCAGCATTGCCCGGATCCGGACATAATAAAAATCCGGGCTATCCGCATGCTGCCGATAGGATTCGGAACGCACTCGCGCCTCAACATCCGCAATACGCTCTGATGTTAACGGGTGGGTTCTCAAATACGCTGAGAATCCTTCACCATAATTGCGGTTTGCCCGCTGCAGGCGTTCAAAAAACAGAACCATGCCATTTGTATCAAAACCGGCATTTTTGAGTATCTGGAATCCGACACGATCCGCTTCCCTTTCCGCATCACGATTGAAGTTCAACTGTTTTTGTATCGCCAGCCCCTGACCGGACATCACCAGCGCACTCGCCACCCCACCCTGCTTTGCCGCACCCGCCAGTGCCGCTAGAACAAGAGAAGCAATCGGAATCAGCATATCTTGCTTCTGGTTGCCGATCATACGCGCAATATGCCGCTGTGAAACGTGAGCAATCTCGTGCGAAAGAACAGAAGCCACTTCGGATTCGCTTTGCGCTGCCAGCAAAAGGCCGGTATGTACGCCGATAAAACCGCCGGGCAAAGCAAAAGCATTGAGTGTCTGATCTCTCAGAGCAAAAAAATGGAAATCATTGCCGGTTTCGCCCCGAACATCAGGTGTCGCATTCACCAGTTTATGGCCGATATTATTGAGGTACTCAATAACAACCTCATCCTCAATGTAATCCGGATCCATCTGGATACGTCGCATAATCTCGACACCAATCCTGTATTCCATCAATGGGGTAAGCTCACCGCGAGCGGTATCCCCCATTGTAGGCAGATTGCTGTACTGGGCATACACAGCTGGCTGAATGATGAAAACACACAGCAGGGGAAGCAGCAGCATCCTGAAAAAACGCCGTACCCGCTGATGTCGACAAAACAGGCTTGTTCTCATAATGGTATGATACCTGTTCCTGTGAAGCCGTTCACATTCTGTTTCATTTTGCTACCATTTTCTGACCATGCCTTCTTTTTCCGACAAAAAAACCCGGCAACTGACTCATTTTGATGACAGCGGCAAAGCCTATATGGTTGATGTTGCTGGCAAACCGGATACCCACCGTACTGCGGTTGCACAGGGAACCATTCTGGTGTTGCCCGAAACATGGGATCAGGTGAAGTCTGCAACGGCGAAAAAAGGCGATGTCCTTGGCATTGCCCGGACAGCCGCCATTTTGGGTGCCAAACGAACGAGCGAACTCATTCCTTTATGCCATCCACTACCGTTGACTCATATCGTCATCGATTTTCAGCTTCACGAAGACAAGTCCGGCATTACCTGTATGGCTCATGTTGAAACGGTTGGAAAAACCGGTGTGGAAATGGAAGCACTGACAGCCGTCCAAATCGCATTACTCACCATTTATGACATGCTGAAGGCAGTTGATAAAGGCATGACTATCAATCAGGTACACCTTGTCCGGAAAACCGGCGGGCAATCCTGAAATGAGCTGTCAATGAAGTTGTGTTTCCTGTCTGGCGGATTCCGGAAGCTCAGCATGGACCAGTTCGGCATTGATGTCGGCAAATAAGGGCACACCACACTCGTCACAAAATTCCATCGGAAAAGGCACCAGATGTAGTTTTTCGCACGGGACACCTGCTGCGCCAAGAAGCGCCAGAATCTGATCCAGAGGCCCGTCTTTTTCTGATTCGTTCCTCACCTTTGAGGCCCCCACCTTCAGTGTCTGCTGTATTTCTTCGGCACCATATACAGGCCAGACAACGCCATATAAAACCTGTGGATTATCATGCAGAAAAAAACCGACACGATATTCTGTAATGCTACCCTGCCCCAACACTTCGACAAATCCCCCGACAACAGCACGCAAATCTGTTTTAGCAACATCCATTGCGTGACACAGATAATGGATTGCAGCATGAATGGATGCAGGACGAATCTGCTGGTCTGCTTTTCGACAGGCATCAAAAAAAGCATCAGGTAAAACAAGATCCAGCACACAGCCATGCATCATATTTGACAGGAGAGGAAGCACCCGTTTTTTCCAGTTTTCAAGGCATTCCATACGAAGACTGCCACGCCTGTCTACCCGGGATATTGTCTGCCAGCGAAACAGCGGCTTCGATACTGGAACCAGCACGGACATCACGAGATAACGCACATCAGCAAGAAAAGGTGGGGTTTCACGGAGCGTGAACAACGCTTTTCTGGACTTGCCAATCAGAGATGCCGAAAGAGCTTTTGTCAGTGAAAACACATCAACATGTGTTTGCGGCAACTGGTCGATCGCATACAATTCCGGAGCCAGCAGAAAACGGGCATTTTCGGTAAAGACACACTCAGAAAGAGAAGAAACCAGATCCGCATGAAGCGAGGAAGACAGCGCACCGGAGGGGATGGTAAAGCGCGTCCATGCCATAACGGGCGCAACAACAAGCAAGGCATCATAATCAACACCTTCATGTTGCACGACACATGATTCACTGTATGCCTCCACGGCCTCCAGTAAAATGTTGAAGGTATCCGTATCTGCCCGATAAAGATATTCCATTGCATCATCCAGTTTGTGCTGCTTTTTCGTCTCAAGCAACTTCAGAATATTTTCGGAAAGCTGTTTTTCCCAGAAAAAGCGCTCCAGACGGCTTGCAGCCCTGTTAATTTCCTTCGATAGGGAAACTAGGCGCTGACTATCAGGCAAAAGCGGAGAAAAATCCTTTTCTTCAGGATTGGACATGATAAAAAGCGGAAAAAAACTCAATACACTGCATATTGTATTGGACATGGCAATTCAGTAACAAACTGAAGCTGCTTCTTTCATCAGAAAACAAAAAAGTCCTGCGACATCATCGCAAGACCTATAATTTTTATATTACTCTGGCATCCCCAGGGGGATTCGAACCCCCGTTCCCACCGTGAAAGGGTGGTGTCCTAACCCCTAGACGATGGGGACCTAAAATAACGGCAAACAACCTGTATCGAAAAATCTGGCATCCCCAGGGGGATTCGAACCCCCGTTCCCACCGTGAAAGGGTGGTGTCCTAACCCCTAGACGATGGGGACCTAATAATAACGGCGGCAAGCTCAATCAAACACATCCCTGAATGCCGCATAAACACTTTGTTTTATATTTTGGATTTTTTAATTTATACCCAAACATATACCTAAAATAATTTATACAACAAATAACAAAAGATACTCTTACCTCACGAAAGGAGCCATATTAGAAAATTCGTTAACGTTTGTCAATGCTTATGAGACACATCTGTTTATATTTCAATAAAATTACCTCCACCTCCCCGACCGCCTCCCCAGCGATAAACAGGACTCTAACCTCAACTGTTGTTTTTTTACCAAATCCCCACGCCTATCAAACAAAACTTCTTGTAACAAAGCCAACCAAATGCAATAATAACCACTGATCATTCATCTCTTTTCCNCATTAAAATCAATGACTTTAACTCTCTTTCAGGATATAATTATGAATAGCAAGTCAGCAAGTCAGCAAGTCAGCAAGTCAGCAAGTCAGCAAGTCATAAGCTTGAGCTGAGACGCTCCTCTCTCTCAATTCTCATCTCCTCTCTCTTCCTCTTACCTCTCGCCACAACAGCACACGCTGAAAATATCACTTACGACGGTTCCGATCCTTCAATGTTGACTGGCGGGAACCTTTACCCGCAAATCGATACATCAGACAATATCGTTACCGTGAACGGCGGTAACGTCCCGAGCAGCGTCATGGGCGGATATGACAACCTCGCCTCGGGCAACACAACAGCAATCAACAACACCGTCAATATCAATGGGGGCTCGATTGCAGGCTCTGTCACAGGCGGATATACCTACTCCGGCGCAGGCAACGCAACAACAAACAACAACACCGCCAATATCAATGGTGGGACGATTGGAGGCCATGTCTATGGTGGAGTTGCCGAATCCCTCTCAGGCGACGCAACAGCAAACAACAACACCGTCAATATCAATGGCAACAGCTCGATTGGAAACCATGTCTATGGTGGATATGCCAACTCCCCCTCTGGCATAGCAACAGCAAACAACAACACCATCAATATCTCAGGCAATACGACATTTGGCGCATCAACTCAACTGTGGGGCGGCGGTGGTTCCGGTATTGCTGGCTCTGACCACTTCACCGGCAATAAGCTCAATATCCTTAACCCCATCTCCTCTACGGTGAACGGTATTGGCAACTTCCAGCACATGAACCTCACCATCTCCGCTGATGGAACTCCCGCTATTACAACTGGCACCCTGAATCTGGGGAATGTTGGTACTAGCACTAACACCACCATCGACAGTGTTAATGTCATGGGTGGGGGACGGGCTCTCAATGTCGGAGAAACGGTTACTCTGATCAACGCAACCAGTACTGTTACCAACCCAACTTTAATTGACGCCAGTTCTCAGGGACAGCAGGGTATTGTCTATGACTATACCTTTGGCAATATTGCTGCCGCTTCCGGTACTGGCCTTACGGCTGATGTCACTTCCCGTTCTTTCCGTCAAAACAGCAGTGCTGTGCTTCAGGCAACAACCGCTCGTCTCTCTTTCGTTGATCGGGGGTCTGATTTGTTGACTGGACAGGTTCTGCCTCAGGTGGCCAAGGAGGCTGTTAATGGTCAAAGTTCTGCTTTCTTCGCAACTTCTGGCAGTAATCTGCAGTCAAAGACTGGTTCTCATTCCGATGTGGAGGGGTTCTCTCTGATGGCGGGTGCTGCCTGGGGTAATAAGGTGAATGATGCTGATCTTTCTCTTGGGGCTTTTGTTGAAGCTGGTTGGGGGAATTAC
>JGI994J12354_10001159_pt1 | contig 26784 bp, 17 predicted proteins | sample IntmicLarv3ML3BL_FD_12354 | JGI IMG/M metagenome (IMG submission 12354)
TGAGATTTTCACCTTCAGCTACACATTTAGCAGTATCAATAGCCTTGCCCCCGCCAAGACCTATAGTACATTTACATTGTTTTTCCTTAGCAAGAGCCTGCAAACGTGAAATTTCTTCATAAGAACATTCCCCACCAAAATTACTTTCTACAAATTCAATTTCAAATTTTGCCTTTGTTTTTTCCAGCTTTTCTTTAACACGTTCAACATCATCTTTATGTGCAATAAGCAATGCACTATCTCCAAATGTTTTAACAAAATACCCTAAATTTAAAATTTCATCTTCTCCCTGTACATATTTAGTTGGACTTATAAACGCTTTTCTCATAGTAATTCTCCTTTTATTTTAGTTATAGATATTTGCGAAACTCTGAAACCCTTGAAAATACTGGTATCTTTCACAATCACTAAATATTATCTACTCAGCAATATTGCATTTTACATCATCTAAATACTATATAAATATGTATAACTTCTAGTATTTTCTGCTTTTTGGTAAGCATCTTGCATAAAAACACTTATAAAATATATAATTTCTGTTAGAATTTCTAACAGTTATCCATATGAGGTACTTTTTATGTTTCGCAATTACCTATTATTTTTAATTACATTACAATCACATCAATTTCTCTGGTATATATGCAATATCCTAAGTATGTCTATTATTAATCAATACATCAGCCATATATTTATACAATTTTAATTTATCAATTTTTAATTACATACCAATCATATCAAACTCTTCATATGACACATCTAATACATAATTTTCATTAATATTCTTATACTTAATCTGTACAGACCTCAAACTCATACTATAATACCAACCCTCTTTTGCTGCCTCAAATTTTGCTCTATGCAATAATCTTGGAACTTCCCTATTGCCAATTTTCACACTAAATGGTGCATTTGCTCTATGTATTAAGTCTATATACATATCCTCAATATTAGTTTTATATTTGCCCTCAAACTCAAATGCCAATTTTGTATGCAATCCAACTGTCATATCTATTTTAGTTTTTAAATACTCACCTTTTAAATATTCATTTGAATAGCCATCATCTTCATACAGTTCAAAACTTCCATTTACATCATCAGCACACAATAATTTTAATTTAGTTTCATAGCATTTAGATAAATTATTTATAGGATTTAATGCAAATGGTACGATTCCGCCTCCCTTTATGAATAAAGGTATATCCTTAAGTGTTACTGGAATTGTAATTGTCTGCCCTCCTTCATACATTTTTCTGGTATAAAAATCATAAAAGTTTGTACCTTTAGGTAAATAAATTTCTTTTTCTGCTGCTCCCTCATCTACTACATTCGCTACAAGCAATGAATCACCAAACATAAAATTAATACCCTCATTATAACAGTTTTTATCATCTTGAAATGCACTAAACAAAGGTTCCATAATAGGCAAACCTTTTTGATTTGCACGTACCATAAGTGAATAAATATATGGTATAAGCTGATATCTAAATTGTATAGTATCTGCAATTAATTTCTTACTGCTTGAATACATCCATGGTTCTGTAACTGTGTTATCAGTATTAACTGAATGCACTGAAAATCTAGGCTGAAATATACCATTTTGAATCCAGCGTACAAGCAATTCTTCTGACGGCGGTTCTCCATAAAATCCACCAATATCACAGCCATGATTAGCAACGCCTGATATACCCATGCCAAGAATTACTGCAATATTATATTTTAAGGAATCCCAGCAAGTAAGATTATCACCTGCCCAAGTCTGTGCATACTTTTGAATACCGCTGTAACCTGCTCTACATACTACAAATGGTCTTATATTTTTATCTTTTTCTTCAATAGCTTCTACTGTAAGCCTGCACATTAAATTTGCCATAATAGGTTTTAATTCAGCTAATGTGCCGCCTTTTCCGTCAAAGTCACATCTTGCAGACTTATCTACTATGCTGTCATATTCACAATTATCATTCCAAATTGAAAGAGTACCCATATCAAGTACATTTTCTGTCAATAATTTTTTCCATTTTTCTCTGGCTAAAGGCTTTGTAAAGTCAACCAAATGACCCTCTCCCCCCCACCAATCACCTACAGCAGGCTTATCTTCTTCACTGTCTTTTATAAATATGTCCTCAAGTTCCTTGATTTTAGGGTGAACTGTCAGTATCCCTGGTTTTACATTAGGTGACACTACAATTCCTTTTTCTGTCATATTTTCAAAGAATTTTTTAGGATTTTTAAATCTATCATAATTCCATTCAAAAACACATCTTCTAGGTCCTATTTCAGTATCCATTACTGTATATCCCGAAGATAACTGAAATCCATCTATTGCAATTTGTTCTTCCTTATTAGTATCTATAAATTCTAAAATTAAATCGTCACAATCCTTTGAAATTTCAGAGTAATACATAGACGACCCTAAATATCCAAGTGCCGCCTTAGGAAGCATAGCTGATTTTCCAGTAATATCTGTATATCTTTCAACTACATCTCTAACTTTAGGTCCATTTATAAAAAATAGGTCTATATCCCCGCCATCTGTACGATATCTGCTGTGTGCCGGCCAATAATTACTATGTGAACGCCCCATATTAAAATCACATTCATACATATTATGATAAAAATAACCTACTGCATTATTTGTATTTTCATTTAACTTTATATAAAAAGGAATATGCTTATATAGAGAATCTCTTTCTTTTGGATTATAACCCATTGCATCCCCTGATGACATTACCATAAACTTTTCACTTTTATTAATACTTCCTGTTTTCTCACCAAATCCATAAAAGAAATCACCTTTAAAAATTTCACTGGTATGTATTCTTCTATTATTGTCATCAAGCATATATGATAGTTCTGATATATCTCTATGCAAAATTTCTTTATCTTGATTTAATATTGAAATTCTAAATGATTTTTTTTCTATTTCTACACTAAGTTTCTTTCCTAAAATGCGTATAATTTCACGATTTTCTTCTATATCAGTATCTGAACTTTCAATTCGCACACGTTCCTTACCTATAAAAACATCAAGTTCATCTTCCCAAGCTGTCATCATTAAGGTATAAGATTTTTCTGTAAAATCACTATCAAACCCAACCCTTAATCTTATAATATCATCTGTCAAAAACCATATACGTATAGGACACGCGTTCGTCATTATAAGCCAGTAATTATTTTCTTTTTTAAATGATAATACTCTCTTACATATTTTCATAAATGACCTCATTTCAATAACTATTTTTATAAATATTTAAAACCTATCGGAATACATAGAGTTTTCCATATAAAACTATTCCTATAACAATCTCCATAATAAAATATTCACTAATATGACACTATATATTTTACAAAGTCTTCATTTTCCATTCAATAGGAAGAACTTTACTAAAAATTAATACAAAGATTTTTTCATACAAAACCCTGCCTGCGCTGTTTTAAATATAATGATATATTTCTTATACAACGCAGTGCAAAATTCTGTCATGTATCTTAACTTTATCAGAAAATTTATTCCTATAAAGTTAAAATAAGCTGACACAACTAAGGTGACAACTTATTTTAACATCAATAAACTTCAACTTATTCCATTTATTCCATATCTTTAAGAGTTTCTGTAAACAATGCATCTATTGAACTTAAATACTCATCTGCGGACATATTTCCTGCAAGTACTTCTACTAATTGTTCTCTAATATCAGTTTGTACTAAACCTGTGAATGTTTGATATCCCCATTCAGCGCCTGGTCTTTTACTGCTTGCTGCAAGTTCTTGTGCAAAGATTGTAAAAAATTCACTGCCATAATCATAGTTAAGAACTTCATTTCCTTTAACCTGTGAAAGGAATAAGTTTTCCTCACAATATCTTGCATTTTGTTCAGGCTGTGAAATCCACTCAATAAAATCTGCTGCTTCTTGTTCTACTCCGCTGCCTTTAAAAGCTGAAATCCATTTTCCGCCTGGCACACTTGAACGAATTTTATCTTTAGGAAGATATGTTACTCCCCATTCAAAATCTGTAATTTCATTTCTATAATTTGATATGTTCCAACTTCCTGAAAGATGCATTGCTACCTGTCCTGTACGGAACATATTGTTTGGATTTTCCGCTCCAAGCCAAACTGTACTTGGAATAATTTCTTCATCATGTAATTCTTTAAAAAATTCTACTGCACGTTTATTTTCTGGTGTATTAAAATCTGATTCTGTTAAATCTTCATTTAAAAGTCCGCCGCCTGCTTGAAACAGCAATGTACTAAATCTATTTGGTGAATAATCATAAACTAAACCATAAGAACAGTCACTGCCTTCAACTACCTTTTCCATAGCTTCTTTCCATTCTTCCCATGTCCAAATTTCATCTTCTGACTGAGGAACTTCTACTCCCGCTTTTTCAAATGCAGTCTTGTTATAAATCAAACCATTAGCTGTTACATCCATAGGTGCACCTAAAATTCTATCATCATATACAAATCTAAGTCCTTCACCAAAACTATCAATAAATGCATCTCTATCAGATATGTATTCTCCAATATCTAATAATTGATTTTGAAATGTACCCATGTTGGTAAGTCTTGCTAATGCTGGTGCTTCATTTCCATTAATCATACCTTTGATTTTATTATCTAAATCATTATATGGAACTTCAATCATTTCAATTTTAATTTCTGGATTAGCCGCTTCATATTCGTCAGCTAGTCTTCTAAATGATTCACCCTCTTTTCCATCTGAAAACCAAACCACTTCTAAAGTTTTAATTTCTCCTGATGCTGTGTTGTTAGCTGTTGTTCCGCCTGCTTCAGTTGTTCCTGTTCCACTTGAACTTTGATTTCCACTTCCACATCCCATCAATGTTCCTGCTAACATCATTCCAGCTAACAATAATGCTCCAATCTTCCTCATAATAATACCTCCTTATTTAATAAATTAATTTTATCAGTTATTTTGTACAAAAACTTTTATAATTTCATCTTAAAATAGTGAATTATTGCTGTCTTGTTATATTTTATTTTAATTTTTCAGTTTTATCTATACACTTTTTATAAAAATCTGTATTTGTTAGTTATATGTATATGTTTAAATGACACTATTATCTCACCCAAAATATAATTACTTTTAAATTATTTATATAACTTTAATTAAACATCTCTTTTATGTTTTGCATATTGTTTTGGTGTAATTCCTGTCATTTTTCTAAATACAGATATAAAATGACTGTCACTATTATAAGCTAAACGTTCTGCAACTTCAGTTACTGTAAGACCTTTTTTTAATAAAACTTTTGCCGCCACTATTTTTTGATTCATAATATACTGAACTACTGTAAAACCAGTTTCTTTCTTAAAATAACGGCAAAGGTAAAATCTGCTTAAATAAAACTCTATTGCAAGTTCATCTAAATCTATTTTATTTTCAATATTATTGACAATGTATTTTTTGATTTCTTCTATTCTTTCTCTATACAATATTGGTTCTTTAAATTCTATACTTTTTTGCTCAACTCCTGAAATATTATTTGTTTCATTTGCCTTTCCTACAGCATTGTCTTTAGAAAAAAATTCATACATTTCATTTGTAGCTACTATTAATTCCAATATTGCAAGTTTAAGTTTTACTTTGATACCATTATTTCTGCCTTCGCTCATATTTTTTTCGATTTTAGACATTAATTGTTCTATTTCTCTCAAATTTTCATCTGCTAATCGTATTCTATGAACAAATCCTTCTGGCCTGCGTTCAAAATATTTTTCAAAATCATACTTAAATACCTCTGAAATATTACCAAATATATCCGGATCAAACATTAGTACATATCTGCTATGCATTTTGCCAGCTAAACCATTAGTTCTATGATACTCTTTATTATTTATAAGGAATAAATCACCCTTTTTTACATTATAAACCCTATCATCTATCTCTAATGTTGCTCCGTCACTTAAAAATAAAATAATTTCATACTGTTTGTGAAAATGAAAGGACTCCATATACCAATTTTGCGTACTTCCATGAAAAAAATATATTGACTCAAACTCTTCTAAAAAAACTCTTTCTTTCATTTTCACCTCGCTATTCCTAAATTTCGTAACTTTTACTAATGTGTTTATTCATGCAGGAGTGCCTCTTGCAAAAGCATTATCATTAAGGCTTGTCCATAGGTCATTAAACAGCATGGTATTTCCTTATAAAAATCTGCATTTTCGCCTATTGGAGTTCCATAAGAAACATTCAATACGCCTCCATTTTCATCTATATATTTTAGTATATTATTTAGTGCTTTTTCTATATGGGGTCCATATTGTTCTTTGTTTAAAATTCCATTTCTCACACCTGACATTATTCCGCATAAAAAGCCTGCACTTGCTGATATTTCTATATATGAACTTTCATCGTCTATAACAGTATGCCATAGACCAGTGTCTTTATCTACATGTTTTAACAGTGCTTCACATTGAGATTTATATATACTTAAAAAATATCGTTTCAATGCTTCATCTATTTTTGTATGTTCTATATATTCTATTATCCCTACTGTGTACCAAGCATTCCCTCTGCCCCAGTGCACCTCACCATAGTTACTCTTTCTTTTAAAATTGTAACCATGATAAAATAAATCTGCATCTTTATCAAATAGATACTTTATATGACTTAAAATTTGATAATTAGCTTCATCTATACAATCTTTACGATTTAACAATGTACCCGCTCTGCCTAAAAATAACAGCGTCATAAATAAAGTATCTATGAGTATTTCATCTGGATTAGGGTCACCCGTTATCATATGCTGAAAACAATCATTTCCTGTGCGAATTAAACCATCTTCGCTCATTATCCAATCTACCCATTCTTCAATTAAATCTTTGTATACCTTATTCTTAGTTATTTCATAAATATAAGTAAGTGTCAACATTGGTGCTGTTGTATTTATATTTTTCTCTGGCACCCCCATTTTTATGCAATTATCAAACCATTTTGTCAGAAAGTCAAGTATTTCCTTATTTTCACTAAATTCATAACACTTGTAAAGTCCAAAAATTCCAACTCCCTGCGGCCATTCCCAACTCTCTATATTTATTAGACTTATAGGATATTTTTCTTGCATACCATCATTTCTTAGGGTCATCATACAATTAACTACTTTATCTAAGGTCTGGTTTAAATTTCTTATCTGGTTCATTATTCCCCTCTATCTTCTATATCTTTTTATTTGATATTAAATTTAGTCTTTATTTAACTTTTATTGTTCCTTTTTGATATTTATAACCCCTTTTACATCTAATGGATAATTATATAATTTTTCTCCATTTAAAAAGCAATTATTATTTTCATCAATACTGTATACTTTGCCGCTCTTTTCCTTTGCACTTACTATTCCATTTTCTTCATAGCATAGTTCAATATTTTTTAATTCATCCAAAAACTCTTCGACATTTTTATAATTTTTTCTGCGTTCTACCCGCACAAGCCAAAGTTGTTTTCTTCCTTTGCTTATAAACTCTCTAAATTTACATGGCCCCATTTTTTGCATTACTATTTCATTTAAAGATTTTATTCCTATATATCCGCCGTCTTTCTCAAATGCAATAGCATTAGTTCCCCCAAAATAATGTTCAAATTCATTACAAGGAATATATGCATGGGTATAGTCAATTCTATATTCTTCTGGAATATCATATTTAACTAATGCTGTATTTTCAAACTGCATTACCATTGGAAGATTTCCATTACCCGCCCAAAAGTTTGGTCTGCCTGAGCCATAAGGTTGTCCCTCTCCTGGATGATTTATAAACACTTGTGCTAATCCATCTACTGTGGCTTGTATAATATGTTCTTGATAGCCTTGTTTATAAGGTGAAAATCCTATCGCTGAAGATAGACAAACATCTCTATTCTTATATAAATATAAGTTTACATGATTTTCAAAACCTTGAGTATTTTGATGAATTAAACATTCATCATCACCTATATTCAAGTATTGTTCATATTCTTTTGGTGCTTCATAGTCGCCAAGAATTAACGATATATATCCTACAGCCGCCTTATTAAGAAAACCTGCATTATATGCAACATATAAAATAGAAGAAGTTCCTGCATTATAATTGCCTTTCATTTCTTTTTCATATGTTCTTCCAAAGCTAGTCATTATTGTACCTTTATGTGCATTTATACACATTGAGTAAAAAATCATATCAAGAGCTTTTTTAGCTTTTTCATGTAATGGATTGCCGCTTTCAGTTAAATTATATAAAGTTCCAATACCTAATACATCTACTGGAATATATGCACTTGAATTCCATTCTGTTATAAATTCATTAAAGAAACTTTCAAACCATTCATCTAATAGATTAATTGCTTTTTTTTCTAAGTCAGCACCTATTAATCCACTGTTTTCAAATTTTTTGTCACTAAGATTTCTCCCTGCAATATACTGACAAATATGAAAAAGCAAAGCATGATTTTCACTAAAGAACCACATTACATCATCACCTGGTTCATCTATCCAGTATCTGTAATTAATCATAGTTTCTTCTATTTCTGTTTTTAATTTATTACTCAATACATCTTTATATTGTTGATATATATATAACAAAATTACAAAGTGGAAATCTGAACAATCTTGTTTTTCATTTATTCCTGCAATTTCACTAAAAATAATTTCTTCTGCTTTTTTAATATTATTGTTTACAGAAAACATAACCGCAGCTTTGTATATATTATCAATACCCATTGTAAGTATAGTTTCTTTTGCTTTCATCTTGCGTTCTGCAAGATTTTTATTTTTTTCTTTAAATGTTTCCAAAAATTCTTTTCGAACTAACTGATTTCCAATTTTACGTTTTATTTCTATATCACCTTCTGAAATTATTAATATAAAATAATAATAAGCTGGCCTTAATGAATCAGAGTGTATAAGCATAATCGTCTTTTGATTTTTCTTTAAAGTATATTCTTTATACATTATAAGTTCTTCATGATTTTTCATTTTTTCCACAAAATCTCCAGGAGAAATAATTGCTTTTACTTTAACATCTTCTCCTAGTAAATTATCTATAGATAGATTTACTTTTTCACTTATATAACTTTCCTTTTTAAAGCTTATATCATCTAACATTTCTTCTTTATTTTTTAACTTTATTATATCTGTATCATCACTTACAGGAAGGCTTATTTTTAATTCTTCTGTTCCAATTCTCCTTAATCTAAAATAATAATCTGTATCTCTTTCTGCCAAATCATCAAGACAAACTAACAGTTTATTATCTCCTGCTTTAAGGTTTATTGAAATAGTAGTCGTTTTTACCAAATTTCTTGTAAATGGAATAAAATCTTCAACTAATTCTTCATTTGCCCATAATGTTACACCTCCGCAAGTACTAAGTTCAAATTCTACACTTGCATCTTCTTTTGCTTTAATTACTGCATAATAGTACGAACGTATATAAGTAGGTACATAATAAAACCCCGAAGCCTCTACTCCTATATTTCCAAATGGAAAGTACATTTGAAGTTCATTAGTTTGATTAAATACTGTTAATTTATCACCTGACTTTTGCTTTGATAAATCCATATACTCTGGTAAATTTGATTTTCTCTTGTCTATAAATTCCTTTCTGCAAGGATTTTCATGTATTGCAAAGCCATATTTTAACCACTCATTAACTCTTCCCTTTAATACACTTTTAACAAATTTTTGCTCTTTCTTAAAAACTCCTGTACTTATAAATCGATTGACGAAACCACCTGATGACAGTTCATAATCTACATATTTCATAAGCCCCTCTTTTCTATTATTATATTAATTTTTATATTTTATTTAAAATTAAGTTTCTTGGTTACTTTAGATTATTAGATTGTTGATTATTTTAATCTTTTTATTACCCTTTTACACCACCTGCTGTCATTCCGCCGATAATATACTTTTGCAGCAGAACAAATACTAAAATTACTGGTATCATTGAAATAGATGACATTGCCAAAAGACTGCTCCAATCTACTGAAAATTCTCCTGAAAAACTTGCAAGTGCCAACTGTAATGTATAGTTTGACTTACTGTTAATTACTAACTTTGGCCAAAGATAATCATTCCATCTCCACATAAATGAAAATATTGTCAATACAGATACTACCGGTTTAGCAAGCGGAAGCATAATTTTAGTTAAAATACCAAATTCTGACGCTCCATCAATTCTTGCCGCTTCCATATATGCACTTGTAATTCCCTCATAATATTGTTTAACTAAAAATACTGCTGTAGGTGATGCAACTGCTGGAATAATCAACCCCCAGATATTATTATATAATCCTGTAACAACAATTACCCTAAATATAGGTATCATAATAACTTCTAAAGGTACCATTAATGTTGCAAGCACTAAACCAAATAATAACTTTTTCCCTACAAAATCATACTTTGCAAAAGCATATCCTGACATGATATTTACAATAATAGTGAGTACTGTAGATACAATACTTACAAATACTGTATTACTAAAAAATCTTACAAAATCCCCTCGCTGCAAGGCTTGGACATAATTATTAATAGTAGGATTTTGCCCAAATAAAGTAGGAGGCCATGAAAATAATTCACCCGGTGGTTTAAATGATGATGCAATAACCCATATCACTGGTATTAAAAATACAAATGTTAATAATAACAGCAACACATACATAGATATTTTCATAACTATCTTCATAAATACATTATTATTAGTTTTCATCTGATTTTCCCCCTTTATTAAGTTTAAACTGTACAGAAGTCAAAATAGCTAACAGCATAAACAATACCATTGCCATTGCTGAAGCATATCCCATTCTACTCTTTTCAAATCCTGTTTCTTGAATTATCTGAACCATAAACTTAGTAGCTCCTGCCGGTCCGCCTTTTGTCAGAGCATAAACCAAAGGATAACTTTTAATAACATTAACTGTAGAAAGTACTAAAACCAATAAAGTAGTAGGTCTAAGCAGAGGCAATGTAATATATCTAAATTGCTGCCAAAAACTAGCTCCATCTATATCCGCCGCCTCATAATATGTTTCAGATATTGCTTTAATACCTGCAATAAACATAACCATATAATATCCTGCCATACTCCATGTAGTAACAAAAATAACTACACCCATAGCTATACTAGGGTTAGTAAACCATTTCACCGGACTATTTCCTAACATCGTCAATATATGATTAACCACACCAAAATTTTCTCCGAGTAAAAATCTCCAAGATAAACCTGCAACAATAGTAGAAACCATAGTAGGCCAATAAAATACTGCTCTAAAGAAGCTGCTGCCTTTAATTTGTCTTGTAAGTAATATTGCTAATAATATTGAGGCTATCAATATTGATGGAACTGTTGCTGATGTATATGCAATAGTTCTGGTAAATGAATTTATAAACTGTCTATCTGAAAACAATCTAATATAATTTTCTAGTCCTATAAATTCTTTGGGGTTTATCCCATCCCATTTAGTTAATGAAATCCACATTCCATTAAGTACTGGATAAAATAAAAACACACCAAAAATCACCAATGTTGGTAATAGCAATAAATATGGAAAGATTTTTCGTTCTAAATTCCTCATTTTTCACACACCCTTTTCTTATATTTTCAAATCTTTTCATAACTATATCACAGTTTATTTTTAAAATATCGTTCAGTCTTGTATGAATATAACAAAATATTGTCCTGTATTATTATCTGCATTAGTAAAATTATTAATATTAACTATATAAATAAAAAAGCTCCTTTAGATAATATTATCAAAAAGAGCTTGTTTTTACTTACTGCAAACTGCTGATATCACAATTTCCATATTTCCAGTCAACACATATTCTTTAATTAAAGCTGTAATTATAAAATGAACACCTTTTTTTATTGAAATTCCATTAATACTTCCCTCACCTGAAATAACACTGACAATTTCAAATGATGATTTTTTCTTTTCCATAATATTCCCTGCTGCATTATTACCGCTCAACTTCAAATATTTAACAGAATAATACTTACATTCTATCAATATTTTTTCTATATATCCCTCACCTATTTTCATTTTAAAGTCTGTATTGCATGGAATATATGGACTTTTTATCACATCAATACTTTTTTCTATATGAAGTTCTCTAAGTTTACCATTTTGCATTCTATTATAGTCATACAACCTATATGTTATATCACTGCTTTGCTGTATTTCCAGTATCATAGTACCACCCTTTATAGCATGTATAGTTCCATGATTAATTTGAAAAAAATCACCTGCCTTAATCGGTACTTCTCTAATTAAATCAGACCAATTGCCCGCAGATATCATATTCTTTAGTTCTTCCTTATTCTTTGCATTATGTCCCACTATTATCTTTGCATTTTCATCACAATCCAAAATATACCAACATTCTGTTTTTCCAAGTGAACCATTTTCATACTTATAAGCATATTCATCACTAGGATGTACCTGTATACTTAAATCCTCTTTGGCATCTATAACTTTTACTAAAAGCGGAAATTTATCGCCTTTTATATTGCCAAACAGTTTTTTATTTTTACGCCATAAAGAACTAAGTTTCGTACCTTTAAAAATTCCCTCTGACACTATACAATCACCACATTCATGTGCACTTACAGCCCAGTATTCTCCAGTATTGCTGTATGGTATACTATAGTCAAATATACTTTTTAGCCTGTTCCCTCCCCATATATTTTCCTTAAATACACCTTTTAAAAATAATATTTCATCCATATTATCTTCTCCCATTATGCCCTTAATTAATTACAAGTTAATTTATAACTTCAATATCTATTTAAGTAAATCACGTTTAAGCACTTCTAATTGTTTTTCTGTATCTTTAAGTGACTCACCTTTTACACCAAAGTAAAACTTAATTTTAGGTTCAGTACCAGAGGGTCTTACACAGCACCATGCATTATTTTCTAGTTCAAAATATAATACATTAGATTTATTAAGTCCTGTTTCCGTTGTATTTACAGTTTCTAAATCAATTATACTGTTATTTTGATAATCCCTAAATCTTACAACTTTTTTATTTCCTAATATTTTAGGTATATTATTTCTCATATTATCCATACGAACTTCAATTTCTCTGACACCATCTATTCCTGCAAATGTAAGAGTAGCCAAATCCTCTTTATAATAACCATATTTTTCATATAATTCCAACATCTTATCCCACAATGTCATTCCCTTACTGCGATAATATGCCGCTGCTTCACAAAGTACCATTGCTGCTGACACTGCATCCTTATCTCTTACATATGTACCTACTAAACAGCCATAACTTTCTTCCATTCCAAAAATATATTCACCTATCCCTGTATCTTCCATAAATTTAATTTGTTCACCTATATATTTAAAACCAGTTAAAACTTCTCTGATTTCTTTATTATAACCTTTAGCAACTGCATTTACCATGTTTGATGTTACAATAGTCTTTACAATCACCCCATTTTCCGGCAGTTTACCTCTTTTATTTTTTTCACTCATTAGATATTCTGCTATAATTACACCCGACATATTTCCAGTAAATTCTATATATTCACATGTAATCGTATCCTTAACATACATTCCCAGTCTATCTGCATCAGGGTCTGTTGCCAGCACTATATCTGCATCAACTTTTTTTGCTAAATTTAATGCCATTTCAAAAGCCTTAGGGTCTTCAGGGTTTGGATATTTTACGGTTGGAAATTCTCCATCTGGAAGTTCTTGTTCTGAAACTATATATACATTTTCAAATCCAAGCTCTCCCAAAATAGCTCTAACTGGTATATTACCCGTTCCATGCAAAGGTGAATATACTATTTTAATTTCTTTACCCGCTGTTTTTATAATATCCTTATTTATAACTAGCTTTTTTAATGCTTTGATATATTTTTGATTAATCTCTTCACCTATTATATTATATAAACCTTTCTCCCTTGCCTCATACTCATTCATGGTTTTTGAACTGAAATAATCTGTAATTTTATTTACTTCTGATATAATTTCCTTATCTTTAGGATATGTAACTTGTGCGGCATCTTCCCAATATATCTTATAGCCATTATACTGAGGTGGATTATGACTTGCAGTTATTACAATTCCTGCAATACAATTTAATTCTTTTACTGCAAACGAAAGTTCAGGAGTTGACTTTAGTGTATCAAATCTATAAGTTTTTATACCATTTGCATTTAAACAAAGTGCCGCTTCCTTACTAAATTCTTTGGACATTTTCCGTGAATCATAAGCTATAGCTACACCTTTATTCATAGCAGTCTTACCTTCTTTTATAATTTTAGAAGCAAGACCCTGCGTCACTTTTCTTATAGTATATATATTTAACCTATTACTTCCTGCACCAATTATACCTCTAAGTCCGCCTGTACCAAAATCTAAATCCTTATAAAATCTATCTTCTATTTCCTTTTCATTATCTGATATAGATAATAATTCAGCCTTAGTTTTTTCATCAAAATATTCTGACAACAGCCATTCATTATATTTATCTTTATAATCAGTTATATTTCTCATTTAAACCCCTCCTTAAATTTTAGACTTTTTAAGTTCAGTTTTTGTCACTGACTACTTAAATTAGATTTTATAATATAACCGTAACCAGCTTCTATTTAATATCTCACATTATACTTTAATACTGTTCTCCTATAATATGTAACCAAAAGTATACAAATATATATTTAATATCCTTATAAACCTAAGTTTTTTCATAACTGGCATATCATAATTATATAAACTATCTCCTGCTATATATTTTTTACTAATTTTTCTATAATAATTTATTAGATATTCTGCTTCTATCATGTATTTTCTTATATATTAATTTTTATAGTTTTACAATTTTTAGTGATTAAGTTTTTATTTTTATAATCAAACAGTATATAATATTTTTCTTTATTTTCTTCAAATACTTCAATGTGTGCCATATTGCTTATTTGTCTTGAATTATAATCTCCATATCCCTTTAAATATTTACGCTCTTTTTCTTCTTTCATAAAGAAATATTTGAATTTCTCCTTATATTCAGACATATCAGGTGCAAATTTAGGGCGGCTTTTTACTTTCTCTCTAAGATACAAATCATATATCAAACAATTTCTTAATTTTTCATGTGAATACTTAGGCAAACTATCTACTATAAAATAATATAATAACTCATACTTTCCAATTCTATTATAACTTTTTTCAAACAATCCATTAGTTTCATAGTAATCAGCAATACTTTCATACATTTTAAACGCTGATTTAAAGTATATCAGCATTTCATTTAAGGTATTAACATATTGGGTACTATTATAATAAAGTTCTGTAATACTCTCTATATCCTTTAATCTTAAAACTTCATCATACGAAACCCATTTATTTGATAAAATTTCATAAGGTGCCACAGATTTATATTTTATATCATATTCGTATGCCATTTCATACATATAAGAACCCTTTAACACTTTTAAAAAACCTATTTGCATTTGTTCAGGCTCTAAAGCATACACACAGTCAAAAGATTTGCCGAAACTTTCATAATTTTCAAATGGCAGTCCCACTATTAAATCTAAATGTAAATGTATATTTCCCCATGAATTTATCTTTCTAACTACTTCATAAAGCCTTGACAGTTTCATAGTACGTCTTATTTCATTTATAGTTAATTCATTAGTAGATTGAATACCTACTTCAAATTGTACCAGTCCCTGTCTTAGTGTTTTTAATACTTCTAATTCCTCGTCTGTTATTAAATCTGCTGATATTTCAAAATGAAAATTAGTAATTCCATTATCATTTTCAGATATAAATTTCCAGATTTCTATCGAATGTCTGTGGTTGCAATTAAATGTTCTATCCACAAACTTTACTTGCGGTACTTTATTATCTATAAAAAATGCAAGTTCTTTTAATACAGTTTTAGTATCTCTAAATCTAACACCTTTTTCTATTGACGAAAGACAATAACTGCATGAAAACGGACAGCCTCTGCTGCTTTCATAATATATAATCCTGTTTTCTAATAGTTCTATATCCATTTTATCATAACCAAATGGAATTGTATCTAATTCTATTTGAAGTGCAGTACCTGTAGTGTATATTTTCGCATCTTGTACTTCTTTAGCACTTATCTTTTTATTTTGTATTATTTCTATACCATCTTCTATATAGTTTAATTCTCTATTCTCACTATTTTTATTATTATTTTCGATATTTCTGTAGACTAAACCATTTATACTTGCAAAACTTGTAATTTTCCCATGATAATAATGCAGTAAATTATAGAAAATACTCTCACCCTCACCCAGCATTATACCTGTAATCTCTGGCATTTCTTGTATTTGTATATCAGCTTCATAGGATACTTCCGGTCCGCCTAACCAAATTTTAGTATTTGGAAGAACTTTAGCAACTTCCTTACTTAATTCTTTTACATAATTTATATTCCATATATAACACGAAAAAGCTAATATTTCAGGCTTTTGTTTATAAATATCCTTTAGTATAAAATCTATGCTCTGATTAATTGTGTACTCACCAATTTCTATTTCTTCTTTATACTCCAGTGCATAATTTTTTATATTTCTCACTGCTAAATTTGAATGTATATACTTTGCATTTATCGCTGCTAATAATATCTTCATCAATGTAATTCCTCTTAATAAAAACAATGTCTAGCTATATCTAAATTTTAGTCAAAAACATTATTTCTATTTTTCTATTTTTGTTTCCATTGTATTAATTCAACTAATCTTACTAAGGTTTATAGTAATTTATAAAAACATTAATTCTATTAAACCTATTCAAGACTTGACAAATATCTTTCTGCCGCATTAACTGCATTAGCACCATCTGACACTGCTGTTACAATTTGACGAAGAAACTTAGTTCTTAAATCACCTGCTGCAAATACTCCTGCAATAGAAGTTGCTGTATCTTCATTAGCTATAATATATCCGCTTTCATCGACCTTAGGAAATTCACCTTCTAAATTAGTTTGCGGTATTATTCCTACTGCAATAAATAAAGCTTCAACTTCCAATTCAAAATTATTTTGAGTAACCTTATTTTCTAAAAGCAATCTCTCAACTACATCTTTACCCTTTATTTCATTTATTACTGTATCAGTAATTATTTCTATATTATCTGTATTTTTCACTATAGTTTGCAATGTCTTAGCCGCCCTAAACTCATTGCGTCTATGTATCAAATACACTTTCTTACATATTCTTGAAAGGTATATTGCATCTTCTAATGCTACATCACCGCCGCCAACAACTGCCGTAATCTTTTCCTTAAAAAATGCTCCATCACAAGTAGCACAATAAGATATTCCCTTACCTACAAACTCATTTTCACCTATTATATCTAATTTCTTGTGACTTGCTCCCATTGCTAATATTACTGTTTTAGCCTTGTAAACAGCTTTTTTTCCTTTTATGCTCTTTATTTTTCCATTAAGTTCTGCTGATATAATATTATCTTGTACAAAATTTGCCGACAAAGTATCTGCATGTTCTTTAAATTTTATACCTAACTCAAACCCGCCTATACCTTTAAATCCTGGATAATTGTCCACCTCATAGGTATTAAGCATTTGTCCTCCGCTTACATAATTTTTTTCAATCACAAGCACATTAAGTTCAGCTCGTTTAGCATATATCGCAGCAGTTAAACCCGCTGGACCTGCTCCTAATATAACCACATCATATATTGTATCCATAATTATCCTCCTCGTACTATATTAGTCATTAAATATTTTATTTAAGTTTTACATTTTTGTACTTTATACTAATTACTAACCATAGAAACTTTTATTAAATAGTTTTCATCAAACTTTATGTTATAATAATACATTTTGTATTTTTGCCAAATAGTTTATAAATCAATTTTTTCTGTACATTTATATACTTCCCATAGTACTTGAAATAATTTCCATATAAATTTAATTGTCTTTAATATTGACATATATTTTTAATTATGTTATCATTATGTTTGTATAAAAGAATTACCACAAAAATGGAAACTCAAAGCTTTTCATTTGGTCCTTATGGGCTCCCCTATCTTGTAATCCCTTGCAAGATAGGTTTTTTTATGTAATAACATAAAAAACCTCTGGTGGAGCACACTGCGGCGTACAATGTAGATGTCGCAAGCGAAACTCTCGCCTGTGCTTTTATTTATAACTTTCATTTAATAAAGTTCTTCTCATAAGATAAAAATACTCTGTATAATCTCAAATATTATTACCACCATTATAACATATATTTTAATAATCATTTTAAAAAATCCCAATTTTTTTATTTTATCAATTATACTTTCCTCTTCACATTTTTAATTCTATTAATATTTTATTATAAGTACTTACCTTTTTAAATATACTATTAATTACAATAATAACTTTCTGCACAGCACAATAGAGTTTCGCCTGCGGCGGTCGCAATTTGCGACATCTACATTGTACGCCGCAGTGTGCTCCACTAGAGGTTTTTTAATGTAATAGAAAGCAATTTCCTGTTACATTAAAAATAGTGCTAACAACTAATGTATATTGTTAGCACTACTTTCCAATTTATCATTTAACTAATATATAATAATATTATTACTGTTTTCAAATAATACTATTTAGCATTAAGTGAATCTACAATAGTTTGAGACCATTTAGCTCCGCCTTCTTTTTCAAATCTCTCTTTTGCTTCCTCAATAGTCAAACCTTCAACTACCATATCAGCAACAATACTTCTCTTTAGTGAAAAAAGATCTCCATTCAAATCTGCCATTTCTTCAGTAGATGCAGGAAGCGGTATAAATTTAGCATTAGCTGTAAAAACTTCTTGTGATTTCGCCGCTTCAGGAGCTACTGCTATTGCGCCTGGGTCTTCTCCATCAAATCTAGCAATACTTAACATAGGTTCGATATGATGTTTTGTATATTGTGTTCCTGGTACTTCTAGTGATTCTTTAAAATGAAATTCACCTTCTTGATATTCATTTCCACAAACAGTTTCAGCTTTTGTTGACCAATGCACATCTTCTACACCATATGTCCAAAGAATCTGCATATCTCCGCCATCTAACATACTTTCAATGAAATATTTAAAAATTCCCTCTGGATTTTTAGCTGCTACTGTAATTCCCCATGCTGGATATGCAACTCTTTCCCAATAAGCATCAACTTCTGCTATAGGAGGAATTGCTATAAGCTCACCATCCAATCCGTTATTTTCTAAATTTAGTTTATTATTGGTTGCCCAAGTTCCTGACCAATATGTAAATACACCAAATTTATCTTCATAGAATTTATTACGAACATCCCTTGTTCCATTTGTAAGCGATTCTCTATCAAGCCAACCATTGTCATAAACTTCTCTTAATCTTAAAAGTGCTTCGTCCATTGCTGGCTCTGTAAATCCATCCACCCATGTTCCATCTTCTTTTTGATAGAAAGTTGGATAAGCATCTTGGAAAATTTCTGGAAGAAAATTAGTCCATGGTGCTTCTGTTGCTATAAGTCCAGCAGACGATACACCATAAGTATCACCTTTAACTCCGTTTCCATCTGGATCTTCCTCTGAAAACGCTTTAAGCATAGCCTTATATTCTTCATAATTAGTAGGCACATCCAACCCCACATTATCAAGCCATTTTTTCTTTATGTAAGTGATACAGCCATTTCCTCTAGCAGGTGCAAATGCATAAAGCCGTCCATCTAAGTACATACCCTCTACAAGTGCATCATCAACAATTCTTCCTGATGCTTTAAGTTCTGAATTTTCCCAAGCATCTGTCATATCCCATAAAGCACCTTCACCGGCATAGCCTGTGTAATATGTAGAATCAAGTAATACCACATCTGGCCAATCGTTAATACCACCTGCAAATGTTTGTCCCAAAACATCATAATATGCATCGTGGTCTGGCTGGGTAATTACCATATCAATCCCTGTCATTTCCTCCCATTTGTTCTCAAATGCATCTCTCGCATTAGGAATTGTGAAAATTCTTGTGTTAACCATAACAGTAATCTTTTCTGGTTTTTCAACCTCAGATTTGTTCTCCCCTGTAGCTCCGGTGTTCTCTCCCCCTGTAATAATAGTTTCCGCTACAGGCCCAGTACCTGTACTGTTAGTACAACCTGCAATCATAGGGACTACCATCATTGCTGTCATAGACAAAGCTATGACTTTCTTCCATGTTTTTTTCATGGTTTCTACCTCCTACTTTCTTTTATATTGTTAAATTTCTCTATTGAGAATATTTCCCCTTATAATTCTTACAACTATTATGCTTATTCACTTTTAAATACTGGTATTTTACCCAGCACAGATATTTTTCACTTTATCAGAAAAATCCTCAAATTAGAGTAAAAGACATTGTAAAATTATACTGAATAATAAAATTCTTTTTATCTTCTATACTTTTTAATCTCTTCTTGCTGGAATACTCTTCCCTCGCTGTCAATTCCAACTATAAGTCTTAATTTTTCAACACCTAATTTCTTAATTGATTCTGTTCCTAAATCGTCATATGCCACCACATCACAAGTTTTTACCTGATCTGAAATCATAGCTGAAGCACCACCTATACTTAAAAGGTATACCCCCTCATATTCTTTGCATAAATCTGATACATAATCAGAACGCTCACCTTTGCCTATCATTCCAAGCATACCTAATTTAAAAGTCATTTCTACAAAACAATCCATTCTCATACTTGTAGTTGGTGCAATAGACCCCATTGCTCTGCCTGGTTTTGTTGGACATGGACCTGCATAAAAGATTAATTGGTCTTTAAAATCCACTGGCATTGGTTTATTTTCTTCCAATGCTTTTTCCATTCTTTTATGTGCCGCATCTCTAGCTGTATATATACTTCCTGTAAGTTCAATAATATCGCCTATTTTAAGAGATTTTATATCCTCTTTTGTAAGCGGAGTCTTTAATTGTCTTATTTCCATTGTAACTTCTCCCTCCTAAAATTCAGCCTCTGCATGTCTGCTTGCATGGCATTGCAAATTAACTGCTACTGGAAGTGCTGTAATATGACATGGGTAATATTCAATGTGAACATCAAGTGCAGTCACTCTTCCACCCATTCCAAGCGGCCCAATTCCTAAATTATTTATCTTTTCTAACAGTTCTAATTCCATTTTAGCATAATATGGATTAGGATTTCTTTCACCTATAGGTCTAAGCAAAGCCTTTTTAGCAATCCATGCACATTTATCCATAGTTCCGCCTACGCCTACACCTACGATAATTGGAGGACAAGTTTTCCCCCCTGCATATTCTACTGTTTTTAACACATAATCTTTAACACCCTCTGCACCTTCAGCAGGAACTAAAGTGTTAAAAGCTCCCATATTTTCACTTCCGCCGCCTTTTGGCATTACAGTTATATGAACTTTATCACCTGCAACAATTTCAGGATGAAAAACTGCTGGTGTATTATCACCTGTATTTACTCTATTTAAAGGGTCTGCAACCATGGATTTTCTTAAATATCCCTCTTCGTATCCACGTCTTACTCCCTCATTTACTGCATCAAATAATGGAATACCTGTCCAAGATATTTCTTGTCCAATTTCCATAATAACTACACAAGTTCCCGTATCATGACAGCAAGCAATTTGTTCTTTCTTTGCATATTCAGCATTTTTAATTAATAAATCTATCGTATCTTTTCCATATGGTGATTCCTCAATCTTATAGGCATCTTTCATGGCCTCCATAAAATTTTCATCCAACTCATAACAAGATTTTTTAACAAGTTCTGCTATAATAGGCACAACCTCCATAGTGTCGATAATTCTTGCCATTCCAAAACTCCTCCTTCTTTTATCTTTCACTATTATAATAAGCAATAAATGTGCCAAGTTTTATCACTACAGTCTTTTTTTAGTTTTTTGTTGATTTTGTATACTTTTTATTATTATTTTTATTCATTTACACTAAACTTCTTTATACTTTCAAACAATTTCACCTTACCAATATAAGTATATATATAAAGAAAAGTGTTTCTTAAATTTATAAGAAACACTTTTCTGCGACATGTCGCATTTTTAATGCGACACTTTTATTACTTATTTTCTTTATCTGCTAAATATCTGTAAATTGTACTTCTATGTATTCCCAACATTTCTGCTGCTTTCTTTTTATTACCTTTAGAATATACTAAAGCATCTGCTATTATTTTTTTATCTATATCCTTATATTCTAGACTTGCAATATCTTTAGTTTCTGCAAGAGGCCTCATTTCAGCTATATGACGTTTAACCAGATTTTCTATATCATTAGGATTGCATACACTAAGTCTTTCTATAACATTTTCTAGTTCTCTAACATTTCCCGGCCATGAATACTCATAAAAACTTTTTAAAATATGTTTATTAAGAATTAATGGTCTATTACTGCCATAACGTTTTAAAAATATATCACATAACAGCGATATATCCTCCTTACGTTCTCTAAGCAGCGGTAATTTTAAACGTAAAATATCCAATCTAAAAAACAAATCTTGTCTAAAACGTTTTTCTCGTACTTCTTCAACTAGATTTTTATTAGTAGCTGCAATTACGCGTACATTTATAGGGTGTATTTTAGTATCTCCAAGCCGCATTATACAGCGCTCTTGTAATACTCTAAGCAACTTTCCTTGTATATCAGCAGATAACTCTCCTATTTCATCTAAAAATATTGTTCCGTTATTTGCCATTTCAAACATACCCGCTTTTCCGCCTCTTTTTGCCCCCGTAAATGCTCCCTCTACATAACCAAACAATTCGCTTTCTAATATACTATTTGACAATGAAGCACAATTTATAGCTACAAACGGCCCCTCTGAACGCATACTTGCATTATGAATAGACTGCGCAAACAACTCCTTGCCTGTTCCAGAATCACTCACTATTAAAACTGTAGAATCCACACCTGCATATCCTTTTGCCTGTTCCTTGACCATGCATATTGCCTTACTGCTTCCTACTATATCTTCAAAGGTATAATTTGCATATAAACCCGCTTGATATTGTTTTAATCTTATTCTGCTTTCATCATCTCTAACTACACTTACACTTTTAAGAGTCGCCATAACTCCTACAGTTTTTTCCATACTCTTAACTGGAATATAACTATATAAAAAAGAATTTTTGCCGATAGTAATAATATCACCTTTACTTTGCATACCATCTAATGCCTCTACCATTTTCTGAAGTTCTGGAAGCACTGCTTTAATATTTTGTCCTATCAAATTTTCAATATTTACCCCCACCATAATAGAGGCTGTTCTATTAACCAAAGTAATTTGTTCCAAAGCATCTATTGCAATAAATCCCTCTTTTGTATAGTCCAAAATAGTATGGATTTCTTTTAATCTTCGTTCTTGTTCAAACAATGTACGAAGAAGTTCCTTTGCATCTAAATAAGTACTGTAAATAGCATTTTCGCCTGTATCCAAGAAAACTGATGTAATTCCCATTTCTTTTGCCATTTTATTCTGAATAGCTCCTCCTACCACCACATCAACCTTATCTATTACAGCATTTTCCAATACATTTTTAATATCATGCCATTCATTTAATATAATTTCTCTAATATTAAATCCTACCAATCTACTAAGACTTTCTATTCCTCTTATATGATTAGAAAAGCCTACAAAAAGTATATTGTCACCAATTGCTTTAGCTTCAAGAAGTGCTTTCGTTACATCTGACAATGTTATTTTGACTTCTACCACCGGTATATCTATATGCTTTCTTAAATATAATGCCATTCCGCCTCTTGACATAATTATTTTAGGATTAAATTTTTCAAGATATTCTTTTATAGCATATAACTCTTCCCATTCTTTTAATCCCTCTTGCAATACATCCATGTCTAAATTATATTTGTTTTTAACATTTTCAGCACTGGCTGCTATACTCTGGTTTGGTGCAATAAATAATATATCAGACATAACATTTATTACCTTATATAATATATTTAGGTTGATAAAGGTAACCTATAATCCTTTGTTAACTGTATAATTGCTTCATTATATAAAAATATAAAATGAATTTGCTTTATTCTTAAAGATTTCATCTCATACTTAAAAGCGTAAGGCTTCTTTCATTAATTTATTTAATATATTCTTCGTTGTGATGTGTTTGGAATATTATTATTAAGCCTATATTTAGATACTGTACGCCTTGAAATCTCAACTTTATATCTCTGTTTTAACAGTTCTTTAATTTTATCATCAGAATAAGGTTTATGTTCTTCTTCACTGTCAATTATTTCTAATATGAATTTTAATACAGTATCATTTGATATATTGCTATACGTATCTATAGCTGTTTTAAAGAAATATTTCAGCTCATAAGTTCCGCTTGAACATTGAAGATATTTCCCTTTTACAGCTCTGCTAACAGTAGAAATATTTACACCGATTTCTTGTGATAGTTCCGTCATTGTGTATGGCACTAAACTTCCTTTTTTTTCAAAAAATGCTTTCTGTCTTTCAATAATATTTCTTGCACATTTTAAAATAGTAGTTTTTCTTTGTTCTATAAATTTTTGCAGTTCTCTAACCTCTTTTAGTTTTCCTGCAATATAAACTCCCGCTTCATTGCCAAACTCTTTCAATGATACTATTTCTTCATTGACTTTTAATCTTACTTCTCCATTTATATTTGAAGTAACCTGTAAAGTTCCTTTATCATCAGTTTCTACTATTATCTCAGGAAAAATATATGGAATTTTAGAATCAGTATAATACCCATTACCTGGTTTTGGGTTTAAAGTCCTTATAAAATCAGCAGCTTTTTCTATTTTATCTATTTTTACTTTTAAGAGTTCTGCTATCTTAGGCAACTTATTTTGAGCTAATAATTCTAAATGATACTTTATTATTAACAATAATATTTCATCATTATTATTATTTCTCTCTGCTTGCAATAATAAACATTCAGATAATGTAGCTGCTCCAACTCCAGCAGGTTCAAAACTTCTAAGAATATTTAATGCTTTCATAAAAATCTTTGGATTTATTCCCTCTGCAATATTTGAATTACTTTTTGATAATATTAAATACCCATTATCATCTAAATTTTCTATCAAAAATTTTACAACTCCTTCAATTTCTTTTGAAAGTGAAAGAGCTGCAAGCTGTAAATATAATTCATTTTTTAATGAGTGTATATCTTTTTGATATAAACCTAAACTGCAATTTCTATTTGTATCATTTACTGACCTTAACTTATCAATCTTATCATATTCCAAAAACTCTTCTAAATCTATCACTGGATTTTCAATCATCATTTTGCCAATATATACTTTAAGTTCCAATGTATTCATCTGCAATATTTTGAGTGATTTTTGCATTTTAAGGGACAATGCGTTTTCTTGAACTATTTGTTGTGAAATATCAATATTCATATCATCCTCCCCTATATTTTAATCTGTATAATTGATAATATTATATCATTAATTTCACTTTTTGAACAGTTATGCATAATATGGTTTTCTAAACTTTAAAGTTATCTTTATATTTTTTTACAAGTACTTTGATTTACTATTTCCCCTACAACAACTCTTGGACTTTCATAATTTTATACCATCTATATCCGCCAGATATATTATAACAATCAAAGCCTTTTTGTTTTAGCAATCTGCATGCTATATAACTTCTTAAACCACTTTGACAATGTATATATATTTTTTTATTTATATCAAGTTCGCCAAATCTTTCTCTTAACTCATGCAAAGGAATTGCAGTTGAATTTACTAATTTTTCCACCGCTGTTTCTTCATTATTTCTTACATCTAAAATAATGCCTTCTTCTTCACTTATATTTGGATATTCACTCCATTGTATCTGCTTAATTTTCCCTGTCAAAATGTTATCTATCATAAATCCAGCTATATTAGCAGGAGATTTAGAACTAGCAAATGGCGGTGCATAGCATAAATCAAGTTCTTCCAGTTCTTCTGCACACAATTTTGAATGTATTGCCATTGCAAAGATATCACAATACTTATCGACATTTGAACCACCAAGTATTTGAGCACCTAATATCTGTCCATTCGTTGTTGAGAATAAAACTTTAAAACTCAACATTTCAGCATTTGGATAGTATAAAGAATGAGATGCAGCCATAAAATGAATTGAATCATAGTCTATTCCCTCATTCTTAATTGTATTTTCATTTAAGCCTGTTACTGCTACATTCATATTAAATATTTTAGTTATTGCAGAATTTTGACTGCCATTATAAGTTTTGCTGCTGCCACATATAATATCTGCTACCATTCTGCCTTGTTTATTTGCTGGACCTGCAAGCGGAGAATACATTCTAGTTCCTGTTATTCTATTAGTACCTGCAACTACATCACCAACTGCATATATATTATTATCAGAAGTTTTTAACTTATTATCTACAACTATACAACCCATACTATCACATTCTATACCTGCTGATTTCGCCAATTTACTTTCAGGAACTACACCTGCTGATATAAATACCATATCAGTATAGATAATCTCATTGCCTACATTCACTGCAAATTTATAACTTTCTTTAGTCATATCCTCATTATTAAATGTTATTTTATCATCAAGTTTATATACTTCTGAAATATTTTGTACAACACTATTAAGATATAATTTTATCCCTTTATTTTCTATATAATTTTGTACCTCTACCGCCATTTCTCTATCTAAAACACCTAAAATTTGACTTCCTGCCTCTATAATTGTCACATCTACATCTAAGCCTGCAAGATTTTCCACCATTTCTATACCGACAAATCCCCCGCCTAT
>JGI994J12354_10001160_pt1 | contig 26783 bp, 23 predicted proteins | sample IntmicLarv3ML3BL_FD_12354 | JGI IMG/M metagenome (IMG submission 12354)
TTCACAGGTCTTCCTGTTGTAACTTACACCATCACTGAAAAGGCCTTCGGTGCTCACACTGTAACAGCAACAGTTGATAGCACTGCTGTGACCGTCACAAGCAGCGCAACTGATGCAGCGATTCCTACGGAAACAGTTGCCAAGGACGAAGCAACCATGATTATCTTCAACAACGACATTCCTGTTGTTGCGGAACCCGAAACTGGCGGCCTGAGCCTCACAAAGACCGTGACCGGTTCTGCAAGCCAGAGCACTGCGTTTGAGTTCACAGTCGTGCTGGAACACACTGACGCATTTGTAGTTGCTTACACCGATCCGACTGGCACACAGACAAGTGGTTCTGCAATGACACACACCATTACTGTGACCTTGAAAGCTGGCGAAACAGCTACGTTCATCCGACTTCCTGTTGGCGCAACCTATACCATCACTGAAAAGGCTTTCGGCTCTCACACAGTCACAGCCACAGTCAATGGTGCTGTAGCAGCTGTCACTGGAGCTGTTGATGCAACAATTCCTGGCGGAGCAATTGTTAAGGACACAACAACAGCAGTCGTGTTCAACAACGACCTCCCGACCCCCATCCTCACCGGCGACCTGACCCTCACCAAGGTGGTGACTGGTGTAGGCACGAGCGGTATCTTTGACATTACCCTTACATTTGGCACTCTGTCCTCTGATGTTAACTTTACACAGAAAACACCAGCTGGCACAACAACTGTAACGGCGAAGTCTGGCGAAACACATACCCTGCAAATTACTCTGAGCAACGACCAAAGTGTTGAGTTTGTTGGTCTGCCGGAAAACACAGAATACGAAATCATCGAGACAAACGCTACCGGTGGTACAAGTGTTGTGGCACCTGACAGCACAATCGGCACCCTCACAAATGGTACGCTAGAGGTAACGGGCGACATCGAAAAGGATGAGACGGATGTAGTAACGTACACAAACGACGCTACGAATCCTGGCGGCGGTGGCGGAACACCCACCCCGACGCCCACTCCGACGCCTGAGGTTACCCCGACGCCCACTCCGACTCCCGAAGTTACTCCTACTCCTACACCTACTCCTACTCCTGACGTTCCCACTCCGACTCCTACACCCAGCGAGATTGAGGATGAGGAATCCCCCAGTGGCAAGTGGGTGCAGAATGAAGACGGCGAATGGGTATGGGTAGAAGACAACGATACCCCCAGCGGCTCATACCTGCCCAAGACCGGCTCTATGCTTGTCACTGGCATCTTCGTAGCAGGCGCTGCCATCACTGCCAGCGGCTTGATTCTCGGCCGCAAGCGTGAAGACGAAGACGAGGGAAACACCGACACAGAGTAAGCTCTAAGCCTACTAAATAAACCCGAATAGAGTGCGCCCACCAGCAGAAGCTGGTGGGCGCACTTTTCATGAATGGAAAATAGTTGAAAGAAAATCCTTGACATTTTCTATGGCAAGTGATAAAGTGAAAACAATAAAATAAACCGATGATTAAGAGTGAGTAAGCGCACAGAGTGGTTTTTAGCGAGTTGCGGACGGTGGAAGCGCAGCAGCAGTATGTGTGCCCAATGGGCTTATGAGGGCGAGCGAACCGCAGCAATGCGTAGTAGGACTCGACGGCAACCGCAGCCGTTATCCGGCGGAGCATATGTTAGTATGTGTTAAAGTGGGTGCGCAAGCATCAATATGGGTGGTACCGCAGGACGTTCGTCTTGTCCCATGGAAAAATTTTCCATGAGACAGGGCGTTTTTTATATTCTCTTGAAGAAAAAACAAAATGAAAAGGGGAGACTGTGATGAGACTCGACTTCCGATGGTGTGGCCGGATAAAACAGGCCAACCCTACAAATTATATGAAATACTAAAATACATTATATGAGGAGTTTTTAACATGAAAACCTACCGTGATTTTGACCGCTACCTGAAAGACTTCCCCGACAAAAACGGCTATTTTGGCCCTTATGGCGGTGCCTTCCTGCCCCCCGAGCTCATCCCCGCTTTCCAGGAAATCACTGCTGCTTACCAGGAAATCTGCCACAGCGCTCATTTCATCAGCGAACTGCGCCGCATCCGCAAGGAGTTTCAGGGTCGCCCTACACCGGTTTATCACTGCGATCGCCTCTCCCGCCATTTGGGCAAGAGTCAAATATACCTCAAGCGGGAGGATTTAAACCATACCGGCGCTCACAAGCTCAACCACTGCATGGGTGAGGGATTGCTGGCCAAGTTCATGGGCAAGAAAAAGATTATCGCTGAAACCGGCGCAGGCCAGCACGGCGTGGCTCTCGCTACCGCCGCCGCTTACTTCGGCTTAGAGTGTGACGTGTACATGGGCGAGGTAGACATCGCCAAGCAGCATCCCAACGTGGTGCGCATGAAGATGCTGGGCGCCAAGGTCATCCCGGTCAGTCATGGCCTGAAAACCCTGAAGGAAGCCGTCGATGCTGCCTTTGAGGGTTACCTGAAGGAATACAAGGACTCTATCTACTGCATCGGCTCCGCTGTGGGTCCCCATCCGTTTCCCATGATGGTGCGGGACTTCCAGTCCGTGGTTGGCTTCGAGGCTCTCGAGCAGTTTAAGGACATGACCGGCATCCTGCCGGACACGGTCTGCGCCGCCGTCGGCGGCGGCTCCAACGCCATTGGCATGTTCGAGGCCTTCTTACCCCAACCTGTGGAAATCGTCGGCATTGAGCCGCTGGGTCGAGGGAGCGAAATCGGTGACCACGCCGCCAGCATGAGTTTTGGCTCCAAGGGCGTGCTTCACGGCTTTGAGAGCATGCTCCTGCAAGACGACAAGGGCGAGCCCCTGCCGGTGTACTCCATTGCCAGCGGTTTGGATTACCCCTCTGTCGGTCCGGAGCATGCTTACCTTCGTGACACCGGCCGCGTCCAGTACGATACAGTGGACGATGAGCAGGCCATGGAAGCCTTCTTCCTCCTGTGCCGCTACGAGGGCATTATCCCTGCCATCGAGAGTGCCCACGCACTGGCCTATGCCATTCGCAGGGCGAGGACTCAGGACACAGGCTCCATTCTCGTCAATCTTTCCGGCCGCGGCGACAAAGATATTGATTACGTTTTTGAACAATACGGCACCGGCGAAAAATTTTTCAACTAAGTACAAAAGCGTGTCCTCCGCCAACGGCGGAGGACACGCTTCTCTATTGTTTTCTTTCAAGCCTGACTGCCTTTTCCACCGCAATGGAAACCGGCACCGCTGACACGCAAGCTCCCGCCGCATTGGTCACCGAGGCGGTGAATTTGGGCAGCAGAGAAATCAGCGCTGCCTCGGGCTGCAAGTCGAAGACAAGAATGCCCTTCAAATAGGACTTGAGTAAGTAAAGTATCGTATAGGTCATCGACCCCAGAACTACTGCAATCACGCGCCGCCGGAAATCCAGAGAGCCTTTTGCTCCCTGTGCTACCTGACCGCAGACCCACGCCAGCGCAAACTTGCTGATGAAGGTAATCCACGCCTCCGGCGCATAAACCGGGTGGCCGAGGTCATAGATAAACGAGCCGAGACCTGCTGCCAGACCGCCCCACCATGGCCCCAGCATCAAGCCCGCCAGCAGGCAGGGGAGATTGCCGAGATGAATAGCGGTCGTGCCATCGAAGGCGGGAAGCATAATGCGCAGCGTGCTGCCTGCATAAACCAGCGCAGCAAGCACGCCGGTGTAGGCAATGGTGCGCACGGAGATATTTTTGTTCAATTTGTTCTACCATCCCTTTCTGAATTTGCGCAAAATCACAAATTCCAAATCAAAATCAAATGTGGAACACTGACTTTGGGGGAGGACGGTAACAGGGGAAGGTGGGGTTAATCACCGTCATAAAAGTCACCTCTCTATGACCGGCGAGCAGCCCCGCCGGTTTAGTCAAAAATCATGGTTGCAAAGTAATCTTCTGCGGTTTGGGCTCGGCGCAACAGTTTGCTGCTGCCATCCTCCCGCAAAAGCACCTCGGGACAGTGGAGCTTGCCGTTGTAGTTGTATCCCATGGCTGCGCCGTGAGCGCCGGTATCATGGATGATAATCACATCTCCGGTCTCCAGCTCGGGCAGCATACGATCGATAGCAAACTTGTCGTTATTCTCGCACAGAGAGCCAACTACGTCATACATATGGTCGCAAGGTGCGTGCTCTTTACCTAAAACCGTCATGTGATGATAAGCGCCGTACATTGCCGGACGCATCAGATTCGCTGCACAGGCATCCACGCCCGCATACTCCTTATGAATATGCTTAAAGTGGCGCACGGTGGTTGCAAGGCAGCCATAAGGCCCCAAAATAAACCGTCCAAGCTCAGTGAACAGCTTTACATCTCCCATGCCTGCGGGAACCAAAATCTCTTCAAAAGCCGCCTGCACCCCTGCGCCGATGGCAGCAATGTCGTTTTTCTCCTGCTCAGGACGGTAAGGGATGCCCACGCCGCCGGAGAGGTTAATGAAGTCAATGGTCGCACCGGTTTCATTTTTTAAATCCACCGCCAACTGGAACAGAATACGAGCCAGTGCCGGATAATATTCATTGGAAATAGTGTTAGAGGCGAGGAAAGAGTGAATGCCAAACCGCTTCACGCCCAGCGCCATCAGCTTTTGAAAACCCTCTGTCATCTGGGGGCGGGTGAACCCGTATTTAGCATCCCCCGGGTTGTCCATCACTCCGTTGGCCAGCTCAAACTTTCCTCCTGGATTGAATCGGCAGGAGATGGTTTCCGGAATGCCGCAGTGCTCGTTGAGATAGTCAATATGAGTCATATCATCCAGGTTAATCGTAGCCCCCATATCCCGGGCATACTGATATTCCTGATAGGGGGTGTTGTTAGAGGAAAACATCACATATTCACCGGGGAAACCGCATTTTTTCGCCAGCATCAGTTCTGTAATCGATGCGCAGTCTACGCCGAAGCCTTCCTCTTGCAATATCTTTAAAATGCCCGGTGTGGGCGTAGCTTTCACAGCAAAAAATTCACGAAAGCCTGCGTTCCAGGCGAAGGCATCTTTCATGGCCCGGGCGTTTTCCCGCATGCCTTTCTCGTCATAAATATGTAAAGGCGAGCCGTATTCGGCTAGCATGGGCTCCATTTGAGCCTTCGTGAAAAATGGGATTTTCATGGGCAGATTCTTCCTTTCTCTTGGACAGGCGCATTTACTAATTAGAGTTTATTGTACCGCCAAATGAAGGTATTGTCAATGCCTCCAAAGCCTTGGCTTGCTTTTTCCTTCCGTCTGATTTATAATGATAACATCTAAATAAAAAAGAGGTGCTTCAGAATGCAGGAGCGAAACGTTCAGTATCATATTGACATGGCCAAGGGCGATGTTGGCCGCTATGTTATTCTTCCCGGCGATCCGGGGCGCTGCGAGAAAATCGCCGCTTATTTCGACGATGCGGTGGAAGTAGCCTACAATCGGGAGTATAAAACATATACCGGCACCTTGCTGGGGGAAAAGGTTTCTGTCTGCTCCACCGGCATTGGCGGCCCCTCGGCCTCCATCGCCATGGAAGAGCTTAAGGCTATCGGTGCAGATACCTTCATTCGAGTCGGCACCTGCGGCGGCATTCGCCTCGATGTGCAGAGCGACGACATTGTGGTCGCCACCGGCGCCATCCGCATGGAAGGCACCAGTCGGGAATATGCTCCAATCGAGTTTCCGGCCGTGCCCGACTTTGACCTGACTCAGGCACTGGTGCAGGCCTGTAAAACTCTGGGCAAGCCATGGCACGCCGGTGTTGTCCAGTGCAAGGACTCCTTCTACGGTCAGCATTCTCCTGCCCGTATGCCCGTGTCCTACGAGCTGCAAAACAAGTGGGAGGCGTGGAAGCGTCTGGGCACTGTTGGCAGCGAAATGGAGAGCGCCGCCCTGTTTGTGGTGGCAGCGCACCTTGGTGTGCGCTGCGGCAGTTGCTTCCACGTGGTTTGGAACCAGGAACGGGAAAAAGCGGGTATGGACCAGCACGAGAGCCACGACACCGCCGCTGCCATCGAGGTCACCATTGAGGCTCTCAAACGCATCATTGAGCAGGACAAAGCCGCAGAGACGGCTGACTGCCGCAACGAAGCAGAGTTGGATGCGTTTTTCTCCCAGAAATAAGCGAGTGCGCCCCTGACAAGATTTGCCAGGGGCGCTATCTAAGCTTAGAAAAAACGGTATTATTTTGCTGCGAAAGCTCTTTTAATCAGAACCTTATTATGCTATACTAAATTGCATGTTGGGAGGGATTTATATTGTTACATGAAAACAATTATAAGAAACTGGGCGCAAATTGGTTTCGAAAAGGCGGTGTTGCACTGACGGCGCTTGCCGCTGTTGCTCTTGCTGCATTCGTCTTTTATTCTATGATGAACAGTGATTCAAGCGGCCTTATTGACAAAATACCGGATACTGCGGTTTATACAGTGATAGGTTTGGTTGCCTTGTGCGGCAGTTTGGTATTCTGCTATCAGATTATCACAATTGCCACGAACAAAATGATCCTGAGTCAGGACGGGATAGAAATTAAAAAGGTTTTCAAACGCATCAATATCCCCAAAGCTGATGTGATAAGAATTGATATTATTCGGGAGCGAGTGATAGGTGCGCTGTCGCAAAATCGAACGGTTTTCAAGATTATTACCAATACAAAAACCTATGAAGTCAATAGCCATGAATTTTGGGGATTGAAGCGGGCGATTCCCCAATGGATAGGCAAAAATATAGATAAGGAAGAGGAGAAAAACAATGAGACTTGACGGAGTTATCTGGCAAAAGAGCAAAATTAAAAGCATATCAGGGTTTCTGAGTGTTGAAGGAGACTTCCTGATCTTCACAAAATACAGAGATGGCTACGAGGATCACTCTAAAGTCCTTTTTAAAAAACAAGAGCTCAAAACCAATCGTATGCTGGACAAGCTCGTTGGTAAGCTCAAGCCGGAGGAAGAGCTGTTTCGTGTAAACAAAAATGATATGAATGACCTGAATGTCATGAAGATGGATCCGGTCAAGGCTGGCGGCAGAACATATTATGCAGCCTATGCGACATTCAAATCAAGTGGTGTAGACTATGCGCTCACCTATAACCCCAATACAGCAGAAGAGACGGAACAGCTGGAATTAATACTTAAATAAAGCATAAATAGCAAACGAGGAATGGAGATAATAACTCCATTCCTCGTTTTGCATCCGGTTGGCTTCACACATAATTGGGGTTATGATGTGGCATTTGGGCGCCTTTTCGTCCCCGTCTTACTCAGTCACCTTCATCAAACAAAACAACAGCAAACAAAACAACAGCGGAGCGTAAGTTCCGCTGTTGTTTGAACATGTAGGCTCATGTTTTGATAGAGAAACAGTTTCTCTCCCGAGGTTTGGGTTGGCTTTATTTCGAGTTTACCACGTAAGCCAGTTTTCTTCTCGCTCGTCACCTCTCACATATTCATGCAAGAAAGATGCCTCGATAATATCTGCATAACCCCAATAACTGCGGTCAAGATTATTGTATGGATTTGCTACTTTTGCCAGACTTTCTTCATCGATTTTCCTGCCAAACTGGATATTAATGATTTTTGCTGTTTCTGCTCTTGTGATGAATTGATCCGGTCTGAATGTGCCGTCCGGGTATCCGTTTATCCATCCGTGCGTATAAGCGTCATAAATGTGTTTTGCCGCCCAGTGGTTGGCGCTCACATCGGGGAAGCTCGCTGTGCTACTAAACAACGGATTATGGAATCTCGAAGCGATGGTTACAAACTCGGCTCTTGTAATATACTGATCCGGCTTGAATGCCTGTAATAATTCCAATATGCGCCAGGTAATTGATATATTGCGTGCACCACAATCCGCCCGGAACATCGCCAAACTGCTGTGGCACGGTCAGATTCTTATCCGAGTTTATGAGCAGGCGGAAGAAAACTGCTACCGCTTCTGCTCGGGTAATCGGATTGTCAGGCCTGAAGGAATGGTCTATATATCCTTGGAAGTAGGGGATGTGATTGCCTTCCTCCAACAGCCGCATGACCTCCCACTGTGCATACCATCTGTCCAGCCATAAACGACATAATCGGTTCGAACAAGCGGATCGGCGTTCACATTCCCCGGCACTGTGACAGTAGCGTTGCGGGCATAGCTGCCTGTGGCGGGAGCGCTTCCGCTGCTTGCGCCTGCGTCGGTGTAGTCGACAGTGTAGACGCTGGTTGCCCATTGGGCAGTCATTGTCACATTAGCTTCTGCTGCCCTGGTAAAGCTAAATTGGTTTCCTGCCTGATATATATTGTCGTCACCTACTATACTGCTCTTCCAGCCGATGAAGTATTGACCGCCGATGGGTATCAGGAGCGAACCGCTCAGTATAGTCGCTGACTCTCCGGCAATGTACTCATTTCCGTCGCTGGGGGTGCTGCCGCCTGCACCGCCGGGGTTATAAGTAATTGTACATCCTGCCACTGAGCGACTAACTCTACGCTGTCTTTTACATAGAAAATATCGCCGGGTCTGTACAAGACATTTGTATCTGCATTCAGCCAGCCCAAAAGCCGGTGACCCGGCCACTTAAAGCTGCCTTGGTCAAGCACGGTTGCTTTGTCGTTATAGATAATATAGCTGTAGTCTATGGGCATTCTGTTTGTGCTTGTTACTGCTCCGGCTGCATCGCCTGGGAGATATGTTACCTCGTAAGCATATGGAACCCAGAGATAGGCAACCCACTGCTCGGGGATATCAGGATTTTTCATCGGCCATGCGACATAGTTAAGGTTCGGGCTCGTGCCTGTGCCTGCCGCCGTGCCGCCGCCGCCAATGCCTGCGCCTGCGCTGCTTGACGTGACGGTTGCATTGCCTTCAATCAGTATTGTTCCGTCTGCGCTGGCATTTTTATCTCCCAGGGCGCCTGCACCGCCGATACCGGCGCCGTCTCTGCCGCTGGTTGAGGTAACCTTTGCATCACCAGCAATACGGATTGAGCCGCCGGCACCTGCGCCGATGGTAGCCGAGCCGCCTGAGTCTGTATGTCCGCCGCCGCCGATGCCTGCCGCACCACTGCTATTAAAGCTACGAGCGTCAATAATTCCGCCCTCAATGATGATGACGCCGCAGGACTTGTTTGCTCCGGTGCCGATGCCGGCTGCATAGTACCCGCCAAATGCGCTGAGCTTGCCCGGGCTTTGTCCTGCTGTCGGAGTTTCTGACTGAATCGTCAGCCTTGACCCCAGAGCAACGTCAATTCCGGCCAGCCTGGCAAGAGAATTGGATGATGTTCCAGTGCATCGAAAAGTATTCACTGAGTCAGCTGCCAGAATGATAGTCACATTTGCTCTGGCGCCCGGTACCGCAGCAAAGCCCGTTTTATTACTAGCTCCAGCCGGGTTGACATCCAATCTCTCTTCGCCATTGAGGACGGTTCCTATCTGAAGGGGCGACACATAAGTTCCAGTGCCGCTACCCGTGAAGTTAGCATTATCAAATATCAGCGTAACAGGGTCTTCGGTCAGAACACGAATGCCGCCACCATCTGCGGAAATGGAAGAAGTGGAAAAGGAAAAGCTACCCCTGACAAGATAAGTTCCACCATTGCTAATCTCCCGGGGGCCACTTATTGTTGAGCCGTTTCTTACGATTGTATTGGTTGAATCAAAATCGGCAGGATTATATGCCTCCACCCGCGGCGCAATGCCGGGGAGAAGCATTGTTAAGGCGAGTACAAGCGCAAGCACTCTGTCAGGGAATCTTCGCTTATGGCTTATTTGCATCGTTTAATTCTCCTTTGTTAATCGCAAACCGCCATTTCTGGCGGTTCACTTGTTTTTGCCGTCTTTCATTTTAAATGTCGATGTGCTTTTGCAAGGTAAAAAGTTATAATTAACCGGCCTGCAATATCATCGTTCATGCCGCCTCGCATCCGTTTATTTTCAGCAGATGACACCGATAATCGCATGACTCCGTAAAAATGTTGATAAACACTGCACCATAAGGAGAATTTTTATAGTATTATCGAAAAATCCGAAATCATCTGATTTTTTGCAGTTTTTGATGAATTTTAGAGTGATAGATGATAACAAGAGCGCAGGAAGACTTTCCTGCGCTCTTGTTATTTGTATTCAAATTTGTATGCCTCTAGTCTAAATTTTACTTTAGAGGGCAACTGCGGTTGCCCTATGCCGCTTTATTACGCATCAATCACCGATCCGTCTGCTCAGAAACGCCCAACGCCGCAGGCGGCCGCAGAGAATTGTTCTTGCTCCGGCTGACAAAAATCAGCACTGCTACCGTCGCCAGATATGGCAACACATCGTACAGCGGAATCAGCGCCTCGCCTCCCATGGGGTAGTACATCCGCAACACTGACAACGCCCCAAATACCACAGCGCCCCACATGGCCCGACCCGGGCTCCACAGCACAAAAATCACCAGCGCCACCGAAATCCAGCCCTTGCCGGAGATAGCGTTGTGCACCCACACGCCGTTATTTTGAATCATCACAATATACAGCCCGCCAAGGCCGGTAAGTCCGCCGCCAAGGATAGTGGCAAGGTACTTACTGCGATTTACTTTTATTCCCGCTGAAGCCGCAGTAGACGGATCCTCGCCTACCGCCTGCAATCGTAGACCGCCCTTGGTTTTCTTAAAGAAAAATACCAGATAAATGGCGATGAAGAAGGCAAGGTAGGTAACAAAGTTATAGGAAAACAGCAGAGGCCCCAGTACAGGAATCCCGCTCAGCGGTAGTCTGGCCGCATAAACCGCCTTAGCGGCAGGGGAGATGGTCACGTAGCCGCCGGCGGCCTTGCCCAGTGCCTCACCCGCAAAGTTGCCCACTCCCACACCGAACATGGTCAGCGCAAGACCGGTTACGTTCTGATTTGCACGAAATCCGATGCTCAGCACCGCATAAATAGCTGCACCAAACGCCGCAGAAAGAAATGCGCACAAAATCGCAACCAGCACCGACACAAGTCCGGAGGGACTGGCGCTCATCTGTTCATAAAAGTAGGCGCCAGCCAAACTACCGGCTCCTCCCATAAACATCATGCCCTCCACACCCAGATTGAGGTTGCCGGACTTTTCGGTGACAATTTCTCCCACCGTACCAAACAGCAGTGGCGAAGCCGCCATCACTGCGGCGGCGATAAAGCGAAAGAGATTATCCATTGGTTTTCGCCTCCTTCTTACTGCCCACCAGCCGGTACCGCAGGAAAAATTCTCCCGCTAACATGCAAAACAAAATTAAGCCGGTAAGCACCTCGCTGGCAGAGGCCGGAATGCCGAAGTTTGTCTGAATCGCTCCGCCTCCTTTTTGCAAAATCGATAAAAACAGGCAAATAGGCACCATGGCAAAGGGATCGAGTCCGGCCAGCCAGGCCACAGTGATGGCTGTAAAGCCCACGCCGCCTGCGGTGTTCTGAGTTAGAGTATAATTTGCTCCCGCCACCTGAAAAAAACCCACTGCGCCGCAGATGCCGCCGGAAATCAGCATGGTGCGCAGCATGGTTGCCTGCACGTTCACCCCTGCGTAGCGGGCCGCATCCAGGCTGCCACCCACAGCGCCCAGCTCGTAGCCCTGTTGGGTTTTCGACATGTAAATATACATGCCAACCACCAGCAGCAAAAAGAAAATCCAGCCGAAATGAACCCCGAACACCTTGGGTAGATAAAGACTGGAGTGAAACATCGGTATCTGCGGAAACGTGGATGTGGGACTCTTCCACGGGCCGTTTTGCAAATAGTTAATCAGACCCAGGATAATGTAGTTAAGCATGAGGGTGAACAAAGTCTCATTGGTGTTCCACTTCGCCCGGAAAACCGCAGGAATAAACCCCCAGATGCCTCCCGCAAGTACTGCAGCGAGGAACATAACCACCAGCAGCAATCCTGTGGGCATCCGCCCAATCCAAAACAGAGCAAAGTAGCTGGCCGCAATGCCGCCTGCCAAGATTTGCCCCTCTGCGCCAATGTTCCAAAACCGCATTTTAAACGCAGGCGTAATCGCCAACGCTGCGCCCAGCAAAGGAACAGCAATTTTTATTGTCTCCCTCAACCGAGTCGTCGTGCCCACAGCGCCTGAAATCAGACCGCCGTAAGCGGCGATGGGATTATGTCCCAGCAAAGCCATGAGCACAGCCCCAAACAGCAAAGCTATAATCACCGAAAAAAGACGCACAGCAAAGGAGGCCTTCCGGGAGATTTGTATGCGCCGAACCACTGAAACTTTCACCCAACTGCACCCCTAAACATTGTCACGCACAGCACCCTCCACTCACGTTATCTAAGCCATTGAGACGGCACAAACCGGTTCGGCAAGCAAGTTTGCCGCTTCCGTTTGTTCCGCCTCATGCCTCAGTTAACTGCTCGCAGGCGCTTGGCGCTTCGTTTCTGTTATGCCTTATCCTCGCAATCAGTTGCCTAAGTCGTCGCATCCACCTCAAAATCCGCTGCCCCCACTTGGTTGGGCTGCTCGGATTTTCTCGTCTGCGCACCGCTTTAGCCCTTCCTGCTTGGATGCTCGGCATTTCATAAAAAGCGGCGGAAACCGAATACCAGGCGATGTCGGTTTCCGCCGTCCTTATTCCAAACTTTAGCTTAAAATATTGATACCGTCAATGATATAATCGAAGCTGGGCGCACTTTGCGTACTGCTCTCGGCAAAGAATTCTCCCTCAGCTAAATTCAGCTCCTCACCGTTGCCGTTTACACCGTGGAGCGGGCCGTCAAAGGGATGTAGCGTTCCGGCAATGATAGCGGCTCTGGCTGTCTCAATGGCTTCGGCTGTGCCCGGGGCGGCAATGTTCTCATTGAGGGGGGAGAGGAACACCGCATCGTCGGACAAGCCCTTGCACCAGTCAACAGGGATGGCCTCGCCGGCCAGCATGGCGCTTACGGCTTCGGTCACATAGGTGCCCCAGCGAATTCGGGCAGATACGAGAGAGGCCATAGGTGCAACCGGAATCATATCCGAGTTGTAGCCCACCTGAAATACGCCGTTTTGCTCCGCAATGGTAGCGGGTGCCGTCGAGTCAGAGTGCTGGGAAATCACGTCGCAACCGCCGTCAATCAGGCTCTGGGCCACTTGAGCTTCCTTGGCCGGATCGTTCCAGCTCATGGTGTACATCACGTCCATGGTCACGTCAGGATTCACGCTCTTTGCGCCCAGATAGAAGGCGGTGTAGCCAGAAATAACCTCTGCGAAGTTAAAGGCAGCTACGTAGCCCAGCTTATTGGTCTCCGTCTTCAAACCGGCTGCAATACCGGCCAGATAACGAGCCTCATAGATGGATGCAAAATAGTTATGTAGGTTGGGGATATCAGAAATAGCGGCCAGATAACCAGTAGCGTGGCAGAACTGAATGTCCGGGTTCTCAATGGCCACCATGCTTACATAGTTGCCATGGCCAAAACTGGTTGCGAAAATGATGTTGCAGCCCGCCTCAACCAGCTCCCGCAACGCAGAAGCGCAGGCATCAGTTTCGGGAATGTTAAACTTGTTGATAATCTGGGTGTCGTAGTCCAGCCCCAGCGTCTCCACCATGTACTTGGTGCCAAGCTCATGGTTGTAGGTATAGCCCATATCCGACTCATCGGAAATATGAACAAAGCCGATTTTGATGTTATCTTTGGTCAGGCCTGCATCGGGTGCAGCGGGGACTGGTGTAGCAGATGTGCCGGCAGGCGGATTGGCTGCCGGGGGTGCGCCACAGGCGGCGAGCGTAGCAAGGAGCGCAAGAGCAAGAACCAGCGCAAGTGTTTTTTTCATTCTAATACCTCCAAAAATTCATCAACAGCGTTTCACCTTGTGGAAGGAATTCCTAATGAAAGTATAACAAAATCAAAAATGCTAAGCAAGAATTATAAAATTTTGGCGGTCTAAAAATAATTCATTTTCTGTCTGTAATATTGCATGTGGAATAAAACAAAATTAACTGCTCCTGCTCTTCGGTGTGAAGACATGAGGCAGAGGGGGAGAAAAAGAATTTTTTAATCCTATTTACATGAAACTTGCCCTCACTTATGGTATGATGAATACAACAAACTGCAAGGAGGGTCTGCCTCATGGACCAGCAAACTTTTTTAGAGGAACTTCGTTTTCACCTGGCCGGACGGATGCCAGTCAACGAGATGGAGCGGGTGCTCAAATATTATGCGAGTGAGCTTGAAACGGCGCAACAGGGCGCAGAGGCAGCTGCCGTGCAGCTCGGCGACCCGAGAAAGCTTGCTGACGATTTGGTGAACGACTACCTAAATTTAAAAAGCGAGTATGAGCGCCGTCATCAAAAACCGAAGAAAAAACGCTTCGGTATTTTTGGCATTCTCGGTATCCTTGCCGCCATGAGCGTGGTAAGCAGTGTACTCTTTTCCTCCATGTCGCCTCGCTATAGCAGTCGCCCAGTTCCCTATGAAGTCGTCGCACCCATGCCGGTGGAAGTGATTAAGCAGAGATTTGACTATGGTGACCAGCTTGAATCCGCTGCCGGAGAAACGGTCACCAGCTATTATTCTAATATTCATACCGTAAGCATTTTCATCGATTTTGCCGACATAGAAATCATTGCAGGAGACCAGTATTCCGTCAGCCTCTATCAGCCGGAAGGCCAGTCGCCTATGACTGCTTATTTCGACAACGGCGCCATCAGTCTGAACCACGACACATCCACAGCCTTCAGTGTAACCGGAAGAGATGCGCTGCGCATTTCCATTACCATGCCAGCGGGTGCTATGCTAGAGAGTGCTTATATTAGCAACTCCTATGGCGACATCAGCCTAAGCAATATGGGGGTCAAAGGCGACGCACACCTTACCAGTGGCTTTGGTTCCCTCAATCTGGACAGGGTGACCATGGGCTCATTGAGCAGCAGCATGGATGCAGGTACTCTGACCATAACGGACGCAGACTTTCTAAGTAGCCTCTACGCCAGTGTGGAATCCGGCTCTGTCATACTCACCAACGTCACTGCACCGTCGGCTCAGCTTAGTATTTCAGCGGGCAAACTCGACCTTGACCGTTGTACCATGAGCACGCTGGAGATTTTCAGCGATGTTGCTGCCGTGAACGCTGACCGCATGACCATCAACCAATCTCTTTATGCGCATACCGATGTGGGCGAAATTCGCTTCACCGGCAACCTCCTCGGCAGCATCTCAGCAAACAGCTCTGTCGGTGCGATTACCATGAATAGCACCCTGCCGGAGGAGGCGTATGCCTTAAATCTATCCACCAATCTTGGCAGTATCACCATCGACGGGAGCAAGCAGCGAGGCAACTACCTCAACTGGGGCACGGGCAGCAACACCATGGATGTCTATTCAGACATTGGCAGCGTGGCTCTCAACTTTGGCGTAGCCATGACTGGAGTGGAGGAAACCGAAACAGAAGCGGCAGAACTCGCCGGCGATACCTAAATAGATTCTGCCGATTAACCGTTCAATGAGATAAAAATAGCTAGCCCCCACCTGTTTGAGCAGGCGGGGGCTAGCTTATTTCATTATTCAGCGAATCTCAAATCGACCTTCCCGCCGTTTTGGAGCGGTTCTCACTTCATCCGGCTCACCCAGTGCGATCATGGCAATCATTTCACCCTTGTCCGGCGCAAAAAGCGCCTCAATCTGCGGGCCCACGCCGCCGACCAGCGGAGCAGTCATCCAGCAAGCGCCCAATCCCTTCCCGTGGATTTCCAGCAGCATATTTTGAATGCCTGCAGAAACCGACTGGATGTGCGACATCTGTCCGTTAAACTCCGGCTTGAGCAGAAAAACTAAAATACAGGCGGGCGCTCCGCCAAGAGAGGTAATGAAGCTCTCGGTTTCTACAATGGTGTCCGGATTTCTGGAAAACCGCTTTTCCAGCTCGGGGCGAAACCGCCGTGCCGCCTCCCGCATCAAGTCCTTCAGGCTGTCCAGAGCCGCAGGTTCCCGTAGCGCAATATAGTACCAGGGCTGGGTGTTGATGTTGGACGGCGCATAAATCCCCGCCTCAATGATGTCAAGCAAATCCTTCTCACTCACCTGGGTGGGCTTAAACTTACGAATGCTTCTGCGCTCCCGCAGTGCCTCATGAATGTTCATTTTTATTCCTCCTCTGTTTGGCTATGTTATTAGAGTAATTATATGAGGCTATTATATAACAAACATCTCATTTTTAAAAGCATTTTATAACATTTACAATCTTTTCTTTCCCTCACCCTGTTGTTCCGTCATCAAAAATAAGGCATACTTAAAAGGAAGCCGATATACATACCGGCTTCCTTTTATTAACGTATTAGCAGAAACTTATTTCAGTCCCAGAATCTCCCGGGCTTCGTTGGGCGTTGCAACTTCGCGGCCGAGCAGACCTGCGATGCTGCGCATCTTTGCCACGGGTTCAGCGTTGGACTTAGCTAGTTGACCTCTGGAGATATACAGGTTATCTTCCATGCCAACCCGCACGTTGCCACCTAGAATCATAGCGGTTGTAGTAATATCAAACTGATCTTTACCCGCCGCAGCGCAGGACCAGACAAAATTACCTTCGCCCAGCACTTTATTGGCTGTGTTGAGCAAAAATAGCAGGTTGTCTACCGTAGCTGGAATACCGCCCATGACTCCCAGCACAAACTGGAGATACACGGGGGCTTTTAGCATGCCCTTGCTGATGAAGTAGGCGATGTTGCTAATCATGCCCACGTCATACACTTCAAACTCGGGCTTGGTGTTGTTTTCGGCCATGATGCGAATATAATCCTCAATGCCCTGGAAGGTATTAGAAAACGCAACCCCGTAGGTGTTCTTCACAAAGGGGATTTCCCAATCAAACTTGGGTTTATCAATCTTGTCTGCAATGGGAGCAAAGCAGAAGTTTACCGAGCCTGAATTACAGGAGGCCAGCTCTGCCTTGCAGTGAGGCACTGCGGCCAAACGCTCTTCGCTGGTCATACCAATGGCTCCGCCAGTGGTGATACCAATCACCACGTCGCAGCGCTCCCGAATGCCGGTGACAATTTGCTTCATAAGCTCCGGGCTGCCAGTGGGCTCGCCGGTTTCAGGATTACGGGCGTGAATGTGAACCACAGATGAGCCGGCGCAATTGGCTGCGACAGCCTCGTCGATGATTTGCTGCGGGGTAATAGGCAGGTAATCTGACATGGAGGGAATGTGAACGGCGCCAGTGATGGCTGTTGTGATAATCAATTTATTTAGCATTTGATTCAACTCCTTCTGGATAGACAGCTCGCAAAAAGCTATCTCACTCGTTGTAGCAACGGGCTACATTTTCGATTTTGAGCGGATCTAATTTGTAAGTTCAAGCAAATTGGATGCCAAAGCATAAAACAGGCGTTTTCCCCTATTATGCGGCATCACTGCAAAAGAAAACTGTCTTAAAAATCGGACGATATCCAAAAAATGTCCGGTTTTTAAGTCACAATGAAGTCACTTTGATGAATCGTACTGAATGCCATACCGCTTAATTTTTTCATAGAGCAGACTGCGGGGGATTTTCAGCAGTAGCGCAGCCTTGGTTTTATTTCCATTGGTGCTGATAAGCGCATTTTGGATGGCCTCATATTCCACCTTCCGCTTTTGATCGTGCAGTGCATCAGAACTGGGCACAGGATTCGCCTGAAATACTCGGGGCAGAAAGAACTTAAAGTGCTCCGCCTCCAGTGTCCCAAAGGGAACGGTCACTGCCGCCCGCTCCAGTACATGCTCCAGCTCTCGCACATTGCCTGGCCAGTTGTAGCGGTGAAACAGCTCTAGCACCTGCTCGGAGACACCTGCGGTGGCGCAACCGTGGCTGCGGTTGAGCTTTTCTATCAGGAAGGTGCACAGAGGAACCAAATCCTCCATCCGCTCCCGAAGCGGCGGAATGTGCATTTCCACCACGTTGATGCGATAGTATAAATCCAGCCGGAACCGCCCTTTGGCAATCATGGCCTCCAAATCCTGATTTGTGCTGCAAATCACCCGCATGTCCAGCTTGATGGTCTTGAGTCCCCCCACCCGTTCGACCTCCCGCTCCTGCAGCACCCGCAGTAGTTTGCTTTGCAGCTGAAGCGGCAGTTCGCCGATTTCATCCAGCAAAATTGTTCCGTGGTTGGCCAGCTCGAATTTGCCCGCTTTTCCGCCCTTTACTGCGCCGGAAAAAGCACCCTCTGCATAGCCAAACAGCTCTGCCTCCAGCAAATCCTTGGGGATTGCCGCACAATTCACTTTGATGTAGGGACCGAATTTCCGATTGCTCATCTGATGAATCGCATTGGCAAACACCTCTTTGCCTGCGCCGGTTTCTCCCGTGAGCAAAACCGTTAAATCTGCATTGGCCACCATGCCGATGGTCTGCTTAATCTCCAAAATCTGCGGCGAAATGCCAATCACAGAGTTCAGGTCAAAGGGCGCCATGGAAAGGGTTTCCAGCTGCTTTTGATAGAGCACTTTTTCCCGCCGCAACTGCTCCAGCTCTCCGCTCAAACGGGCAACAATGTCAAGATTTTGAAAGGTTGCGGTGGAAAAGGCTCCTTGTACCGTGCCCTCCTCATCCTGAATAGGGAAGCGGTTGCAGATGGTCGCCTCTCCGTTGTTCATAATGAAAATATCCCCCAGCATCCGCTTGCCGGTGCGCACCACGTCGAGCAGTTTAGACTTGGGGATAATGCTGTGTATTGGTTTTCCAATGATTTCAGACTCCGCTTTTCCAATGATTTCCGCATAGGCTTGGCTGATATAGCGCACCGTTCCGTCCGCATCAATGACGATACAAAGATAAAGCGCATCCACCATTCGCTTCAATAGTTCGTCCAATTCCAGCTGTCCCATAGATTCACGCCCCTCTGCCTCAAGATAGCAACAGTGTAACATGCAAAATATCGAAATGCAACAAAATTGTTCTGTTTTCCGGACATATTTCCTGCCAAACGTCCGGAATGCTATACTAAAATTAATGCAATCTTGCAAAAAAATCCTGAGAAATCAGCTTTTTATGTTTTGGCACAAAGCTTGCTTTTGTTATAAAGACGAGCGGATATTTAACAGGGAAGGAGGCATGCAAATCTAAACAAAAAAGCTAATTCCCCGCACACTCTTTTGGACTCAAAATCGAAAGAAAAAAGGAGAATTTGTAATGCTGACTGTACATATCATTGGATTGCTGCTTGGAATCGGTGTTCTGGTTTTGCTGGCATTTAAGGGCTGGCACATGCTGCCTGCGTCTGTGGTTGCCGCTCTCGTCGTGGTCGCCACCAATCAGATGAATCTTTGGGCGGCGCTGGATAGCTACGCCGATGCCACAAAAAACTACGCAGGCACCTACTTGCTCATGTTCTTCCTCGGCGCTGCCTTTGGCAAGCTCATGGGCGAGAGCGGTGCAGCCAAATCCGTTGCCATGATGCTGGTTAAGCTGCTGGGCAAGGATAAGGCGATTTTGATTATCGTTCTGGCTGCGGCCGTGCTGTCTTACGGCGGCGTGAGCCTGTTTGTCTGCGTGTTCGCTATCTATCCCATCGGCATGGTCCTCTTCCGCGAAGCGAACATTTCGAAGCGTCTTTTCCCGGCCTGCATGCTCTTTGGCTGTGCCTCCTTCACCATGGTGGCAACTCCGGGCACACCGGCTATTTCCAATGTTATTCCCACCGCTTATCTGGGTACAACCGTTTATGCCGCCCCCATACTTGGCATTGTGACCACCGTCGTGATGTTTGTGCTAGGCTACATGTATCTGATGTGGACAAATAAAAAGCTGCAAGCCGCAGGTGAAGGTTTCACCCCCGGTCCCAACGACGATATTACCACACTGACTCTTGAGGGCGACCAGAAACTGCCCAATTGGATGGTTTCCCTGGTTCCGCTGCTGGCCGTTATTGTCACCATCTTCGGCACTCGCAGCATCCTCACGGGCACCCAGTCCATCAATTTGGCTCTCACCATCGGCGTGTTCGCTAACATCATCCTGCTGGCGCCATTCCTGAAGGAAAAAGGCGTTCTCGCTGTCGTTAACGAAGGCGCTTCCTCCAGCATTCAGGCGCTGGTAACCACCGCTGTTATCGTCGGCTTTGGCGGCGTGGTAAAAAGCGCAGCTGGTTTCCAGGCCATCGTGGACTTCGCCCTTTCCCTCCGAATGAGCCCCTTCGTCACCACCGGTATCGCCGTTAATATCGTCGCCGGTATCACGGCTTCTTCTTCTGGCGGCGTCACTGTATTCATGGACGTGCTGGGTGAGCAACTGTTGGCCAAGGTGCAGGAGGCCGGCTTCACCGCCGATGCCTTCCACCGCATCGCCTCTATCGCTTCTTCCGGCCTCGATTCCCTGCCTCACTCCGGCGCAACCGTCACCTGCATCGTCTATTCCGGCCTCAAGCACAAAGAGGCTTATCCCTTCGTATTCGTCACCAACTGCGTGGTTACCATCATCGGTTTGGCAGTTGCAGTGGCATTGGCTGGCCTTGGCATTTGCTAAGAGCCCGACTTGATTAAAAGGAGTTATGCACAATGAGAACAGCATTGATGGGAGTCGGCTCCCTTGGCACCATTATGGGTGCGCTGATTTCTAAAAACGGCGGCGAAATTACCTTAATTGATGCCAACAAGGCACATGTGGAGGCACTCAACGCAAAAGGCGCAACCGTAGTTGGCAAGATGGAGCTGAGCAACATCCCCGTGACGGCCATCACCCCCGACCAAATGGATGGTATTTATGACTTGGTTATCCTACTGCCGAAGCAGACCTTCAACGCCATCGCCCTGAAGCAGCTGCTGCCGCATCTGGGACCGAATAGCGTGGTTTGCACGCTGCAAAACGGCGTGCCGGAAGATTCGGTGGCCGCAGTAGTTGGTAAGGAGCGGGTTGTTGGCGGTGCCGTGGGCTGGGGCGCAACCTACCGTGAACCGGGCGTGTCCGAGCTGACATCCGACGTGAGCGCCATGCGCTACGAAGTCGGCGAGATTGACGGCACCATGACCGAGCGGATTCAAACAGTGGCCGACCTGCTTAACCTGACCGGCGTGTGCGAAATCAAAAGCAATCTCATGGGTATTCGCTGGGCCAAGGTGCTGCAAAACGCCTGTATGAGCGGCATGTCTGCTGCGCTGGCCGCTGTGTGGTATCAGATTCTTGATGACGAAAAGGCACTTGGTTGCGCCACGTGGGTGGCAAACGAAGTGGTGCAGATGCTCAACGCCCGGGGCGATATCCAGATGGAAGAGCTGGTACCCGGTTGGAACTTCTATGACCTAGAATTCCATACGCAGGAAGAGTTTGAGGCAGCGAAAAAGTTTATGCTGGCCTACTTTGAGCCGCATCGGGCGCTCAAGGCGAGCATGCTGCAGGACATGGAGAAAAACATCCCTTGCGAAATCGACTATATCGTCGGTATTTGCAGCGACTGGGGCAAAAAAGTCGGCGTGCCGACACCCACCTGCGATACCATCATTGAAATCGTTAAGGAGTATGAGGCCGGCAAAATCCCCATGCCCACCATGGCCTGTCTCGACCGTTTTAACCTGCCCGTCCTCTAATTATTTATAATATCCCCCGCCGACCTTGGATTACTCCTTGGTTGGCGGGGGATATTTCGCATTGAGTGGATTTTACAGATGCTTTTTTAGCAAAGTGAGAGCTGGAATGGATGCGTGCCGCAATAGTCTTTGAAAAAAAGAAGCAAAATATGGTTAAATAAAATATATTAAATGAATACTGCAAAGCACAACGGAAAAGGTCGGTGGCGGTGTGGAATCAGAAAAAAGGCAGTGCAACAATTCAAAAGGCAACCCCAATACACAAGCCTGTTTTTCATTTTGGTTTTAGCCATATGGATAGATAGGATTTCTGTTTGCGCCACAGCCGGGCATTGTCGAACTGCCGCAGGTAAGCGGCACACACAATCTTTCAGAACACAGCTTTGAAAGCACGGTCTATCGTGTCAATGACCAAAGCTGGGAAAGTTGGGCACATCAGCTCTACACGCCGGAAGATTTTACAAGAGGTAATGTGGCAGAACTGCCACGTTTTTTTGATACGGCGGAGGCCATGCACACATCGCACGCAACCCATCGCTTGCGCCTGACTCTTCCGCCGGATAGCTGCTACAGCATATCAATGGTGACGTCCGAATACGCCATGCGGATATATGTTAATGCCAGAGAAATGGACAGTGTGGGCTACACCGGGCAGCACAAAGGAAACCACGGAGCACAGGATAGTGGAGCGCACGTACTACTTTTCGCCCCAAGGCGATACAGTTGAGAGGTACTGAGCAACGCCCGGAATCCACAACGATTTTAGTTAACGACCAAGACGCAAAAGTCCGTCAGCGATTTACAATTGCGCACGAACTTGGGCACTACTTTTTGCATATAAAAGAGCGTGACACCGACGAGCCGATTATCAGCTTTCGAAGCGACAATTCTCCACGAGAGAGAGAAGCGAATAGTTTTGCGGCGGCGCTTCTGGTTCCAGAAGATTTGCTGCGAGAGGAATATGGAAAAATGGTAATACCTGTATCCGACACACTTGCTGATATTTTTAGGGTGTCTAAGGCGACTATGCGAATACGTCTAGAGGAGCTCGAATTATTGTATGTCTAACAAAACGGAAAACATTAATAGAATTGAAGCAGATGAGATTGATGGCTTTAATGATTTGGGCGAAATCGCACAAAAGCAGGCTGGGAGCATCAGTGATTATTTAGAGCGTACCACGACATCCACAGGCTGCACGGATGATGAGAAGATTCGTTGTGCGATAAAATACGGCCCGCAAGCAATTGATAATAAAATATTAATTACAATTTCAAATACGATAAATAGCATGGAAAAATCATTAGAAAAAATGAAGATAGCAAGAGCAAGGCGAGAGAAACATATATGAGTTTCTTCAGAAAAATTCTTGTGGTTTTACTGGGATTTACAGCTGTAATGATTGTGGTTCAAGCCTTAGGAGCAGTGGAAATTCCCGCTGGAGTTTTCGCATCCGTAATCATGGTCATTTTTGCAGATATTTTTGCAATTATTCAATCGTTTGTAAAATACATGAACAGTTTTGAGCATTACGAAATGTATAACAGCCTAATCAATAGCCTCCTCAAGCATCTTAATCACTCGCACACAGATGTGAAAGATGCGAAGGAAGTTGATTGGAATCCATGACAACTATATAAAAAATATTCCCCGTTGGCTTTGGAGTGTTCCTTAGCTGGCGGGGAATTTCTATTTTTGCAGTATTCCGTTAGCATTTTCATTAGCAAAATGACTCTCAAAATTTTATTCATTTCGTCAAGAACTTGAGAGTTTCATGCAAGACGCTAACATTTTGAATGGCTGTAAGCTATTGCAAAGAAAGAAAAAGCCCCGCAACCACTAGGGCTACGGGACTTCTTTTTTGGAGCGGGTGATGGGAATCGAACCCACCTATTCAGCTTGGGAAGCTGACATTCTACCAATGAATTACACCCGCATATCGACCACAATTCTAGCACAAAGCCGCTCTGCTGTCAAATCATTTTCTGCCAAAATCGCCCAAAAGCAGTGTCTGCAAACCGGCAATATTTTTTACCATCCGGCTTGTCCTCACCTACTCCAATTCGAACTGTCGCTATAATCAAACAGCACACCCGGCGCATCCATTCCATGCTCCATGTCATCAACGAACAGTGGAGGGCACAAGAAAAATTTGACCACAGCACACATGTTATGCTATACTCTTTCACAACTTTTACATTTGCAAAAAGGAGGTGGACAGCATGACGAGCTATCGGCTCGACCAATGGAAAAAAGGGCTCAAAGATGGCATCCCCATCTGCCTGGGCTATCTGGCGGTCTCCTTCACCTTCGGTATCGTAGCTGTGCAGCAGGGCATCTCCTACTTACAGGCCACCATCATGAGCACCACCAACTACACCTCTGCCGGCCAATTCGCTGCCATCGGCCTCATTGTTGCCAGCGCACCCTATTTGGAACTTGCGCTGGCTCAGTTGGTTATCAACCTGCGCTACTGCCTCATGAGTGCGGCTCTGTCCCAAAAAATCCAGCCTTCTGTCTCTCTGCCTCACCGACTGCTCGTGGCCTTCGGTATCACTGATGAAATTTTCGGCGTCTCTGTCCTGCGGGAAGGAGTGCTCAGCCCATACTACATCTACGGCCTTATGAGTGCGGCTATGCCAGGCTGGACCGCAGGCACCTTGTTGGGCGGCGTGCTGCGGGGAATGCTCCCGCCTCGTTTGCAAAGTGCTTTGGGTATAGCAATTTATGGCATGTTCATCGCCGTTATCATCCCGCCTGTCCGAAAGAACAAAACCCTGCGCACTCTGGTGTTGGTTTCCATGACCGCCTCAGCCTTGCTTCAAATCACCCCAATTCTGCAAAACATTTCCGGCGGTTTTCAAATTATTCTGCTTACGCTAGTCCTCTCTGCCATTGCCGCCGTCTGCTGCCCCATCAAGGAGGCTAACCATGAGCTATAACGTCTACATTTATATTCTCGTCATGGCCACCGTGACTTACCTCATTCGCATGGTGCCCCTTGTTCTGCTGCGTAAAAACATTGAAAACACCTTCATCCGCTCCTTTTTGTTTTACGTGCCCTACATCACTCTCTCCGTCATGACTTTTCCCGCAATCCTTTCTGCCACAGGCAGTTTTTGGTCTGCACTGGCAGGTTTTTCTGTGGCTCTTGTGTTGGCGTTTCGAGGTAAAAGTCTGCTTTTCGTGGCTTTTGCAGCCTGTGTGGTTGTCTATCTTGCCGAACTTGTCCTAATTCCAATTCTTTAATTTGTCAAAAACTGCGACTTTTTGGCCGAAAGGACAAAAAGCGACGCAAATATGTATCTCTTTCGCTATTTACTTTTTTGCCCACTGCCTATATAATCGAATGAACTGCACAGCATACAGCAGTTTAGCCTGCAAAAAACATAAGGAGGAATATTTAGAATGAAAAATACTCGTACGCTTGCTTTGATTCTCGCACTGGTTATGTGCTTTAGCCTGCTTGCTGCCTGCGGAGGCGCACCTGCTGCAACTCCCACGCCTGCTGCACCGGCGGTCAACTCTCCTGAGGCTCCCGCCACCGGTGAGCCCACTGCACCGGCTGACCCGGTCAAAGTCGGCCTGTTGGCCCCTCTCACTGGCCCTGTCGCCCAGTACGGCAATGCGGTGAACAACGGTGCCATGCTCTTCATTGAGGAATACAACGCCGCAGGCGGCTTCAATGGTATTCTCGTTGAGCTGATTTCCTACGATGAAGAAGGCGACGCTGCCAAGGCCGTCGTCGGTTACAACAGCCTCTTCGATCAGGGCATCACTGCTCTCATCGGCTCAGTCACCAGCACCCCGACCCAGGCTGTCGTGCCCTGGGCTTTCGAGGACAATATGCCTATGATTACTGCCAGTGCCACCGCTTACGCCGTCACCGTCAATGAGGAAACCGGTGACGTGTTTACCAACATGTTCCGCTCCTGCTTCATCGATCCTTTCCAGGGTGAGAAGATGGCTGACTTTGCCAAGAACGAGTTGGGTGTCGCCACAGCCGCAATTCTTTTCTGCTCCGAGGATGATTATTCCATCGGCCTGAAGGACGCTTTTGTGGAGAAGGCTGCTGAAATCGGTCTGGAAATCGTTGCCATCGAGGGCTTTGGCGCTAACGCCGTAGACTATAAGGGTCAGTTGACCAACATTGCGAGCAAGACTCCGGACGTACTCTTCATTCCCTACTATTATGAGAATGTTGCCCTTGCGGCTCCTCAGGCAGCAGAAGCTGGCATCACCGTGCCCCTACTTGGCGCTGACGGCTGGGACGGCGTGCTTAACATCATCACGGATGCAAGCTTTGTCGAGGGCGCATACTTCTGCTCCGGCTACTCTGTAGATGATCCGGGCGAGCGGGTGCAGGGCTTCCTGGCCAGCTATCAGGCCAGATACAACGGCGAAGTGCCCAATATGTTTGCCGCACAGGCTTATGATGCAGCTGCAATCCTGCTGGCAGCCATGGAAAAAGCCACCGGCGAAGTGGGGAGCGAAGCTTATCGCCAGTCTGTCATTGAGCAGCTCTCTGCTACCGACATGGAAGGCGTCACCGGTCACGTGACCTTCGATGAGCTCAATAACCCCCAGAAAACCGCAACCATCAACTACATCACCGGCGGCGTAGCCACCTTCTGGGGCTCCTACTAAGCTTGCATTTCGCCACTTTTGGCGTGAGACGGCTTTCCTGCGCACTGCGCAGGGAATTCGTCTTTGAAGAGCTTCTTTACTAAAGTAGGAAAAGGAAGCTTACTCTAAAGCGAAAACGAAAAAGTACAGCGAAAACAAAACCCGCTCTGCGCCGTGTGCAGAAAAACCTCTCGCCCGGTCGGGCGAACCCAAAATAATCCTTAGGGAGAGGCCCATGCCTCTCCCTAATTGCCACTTTATTGTGACTCTGTCAGAAAGGGTGAGACGGATGCTATTTCTCTCACAAATCATCAATGGTCTTCAACTGGGCTCCATTTACGCACTGGTAGCCCTTGGATACAGCATGGTCTATGGTATTATCATGCTGCTCAACTTTGCCCATGGAGACGTTATCATGGTCGGGGGATATATTGCCATGCTCACCATTTTGGCGGGGGCACACCCGGTCTTGGGCGTGCTGTGCGCCATTGTGGGCTGCACTGCACTGGGCATGCTCATTGAAAAGGTGGCCTACACGCCCCTGCGCTCTGCCCCTCGCATCTCCCTGTTGATTACGGCAATCGGCATTTCCATGCTGTTGCAAAATGTCATTCAGCTTCTCTTTAAAGCCAATGGCCGTCCTTTTCCCAACACGGCTATCATCCCCGCCATGTCCTTCGATATCGGCGGCTTGCGGGTGGGGCTGACCAAC